>JACCDN010385901.1_pt1 | contig 32623 bp, 13 predicted proteins | sample 7441691 | NCBI WGS metagenome assembly JACCDN01 (sample SAMN15323439, study PRJNA562643) | freshwater metagenome | isolation source: river surface water | place: USA:Blue River Watershed | collected 2017-08-16
CTGTTCAGCAGATTCTTGACGAAGCAGGAACAGCCGTGAAGGCATTCCACCGCTTCCGCGTTGGCCAGTAGTACATTTAGTACAGCATTTCGTTAAGCGAAAAGGAGCACTCGATGCCAGGAACCAGGGGTTCGTATCAGCGGGTGCTCCTTAAGCTTTCCGGAGAAGTTTTCGGCGGCGGCAAGGGAGTCGGCCTCGATCCCGATGTACTTGCAGATGTTGCAAAGCAGATTGCAGATGTTGTTCGCGGGGGAGTACAGGTAGCCATCGTTGTTGGTGGCGGTAACTTCTTCCGTGGTGCAGAACTTTCAGAGCGCGGAATGCAGCGTGCACGCGCCGACTACATGGGAATGCTCGGAACAGTGATGAACTGTTTAGCGCTTCAAGACTTCCTCGAGCGCGAAGGTGTTGATACCCGAGTTCAAACAGCAATCACCATGGGACAGGTCGCAGAGCCTTACATTCCACTACGCGCAATTCGCCACCTCGATAAGGGTCGCGTTGTTATTTTCGGCGCTGGTGCCGGAATGCCATTCTTCACAACTGACACTGTTGCAGCTCAGCGTGCACTCGAGATTGGCGCAAATGCGCTCTTGCTCGCAAAGTCTGGTGTTGACGGTGTCTACAACGCAGATCCACGCAAGGATGCAAACGCAATTAAGTTTGATGAGATTTCCTACGATGAAGTACTTCAGAAGTCCCTCGCAGTTGCAGATGCTGCTGCATTTAGCCTCTGCCGCGAAAATAACTTGCCAATCATTGTCTTCGATTTGATGGCACACGGAAATATCGGTCGCGCAGTTCGCGGCGAAAAGATTGGAACTCTCGTTAACTAACGAGAGCTACCCCCAAAAGCAAAACTAGAAGCAAGAAGAGAGAAAACCATGGCAGATGTAGCAACCTCACTCAAAGAGGCAACAGAGAAAATGAACAAGGCTGTTGAAGTTGCAAAGGATGACTTTGGTGCAATCCGCACTGGTCGCGCCCATCCAGGAATGTTTAATAAGATTATGGTTGATTACTACGGTACCTATACCGCTCTCTCACAGCTTGCATCAATCCAGATTCCAGAAAACCGCCTTGCTTTAGTTTCTCCATTCGATAAGGGTGCAATGGCATCAATTGAGAAGGCGATTCGCGATTCAGATCTCGGAGTTAACCCAGCATCTGATGGATCAGTTATCCGCGTTGCACTTCCACAGTTAACGGAAGAGCGTCGTAAGGATTACATCAAGGTTGCAAAAACAAAAGCTGAAGATTCAAAGGTCTCCATGCGCAATATCCGTCGCGCAGCAAAGGAAGCGATGGAGAAGGCCGAGAAGGATGGCGAGATCTCTAAGGATGACCTCTCACGTGGCGAAAAGGAACTCGAGAAGATTACTTCAGAGCACGTTGCGAAGATTGATGAACTTCTTAAGCATAAGGAAGCCGAGCTCCTCGAGGTCTAAACCTCGAACTCTGACATGTCTGATTTACACGCCATCAATGACGCGATTAATAAGCGCGCTGGACGAAAACTTCTTCCATCTATTGGCGTCTCGATTGCACTCTTTGCCATTGTCTGGTTCTCACTGAGTTATTACCGTGTAATTTTTGCCGCCATCGTCGCACTTGCCATGGTTCTCGGCGTACGTGAGATGGTTAATGCGCTCAAGAGTGCGGATATAACTCTCTCATTTCCTGCCCTCACTCTGGCATCTATTGGTATGGCATCTGCAGCCTGGTTGGGTGGAGTCAACGGCCTTGCTGTCGCGACGGCGATTGCATTTCCATGGCTGCTTGCATTCTTACTTCCCAAAGGCCCAGAGCATTTCATTCGCAGCGCATCTGCATACGCTCTGACGCTTATCTACATTCCATTTCTTGCCGGATTCTTAATTTTGCTCGCACGCCCTCATAATGGTTTCGAGCGGATGATGACTTTCGTAGTTCTCATCGCCTGCAATGACACTTTTGCTTATTTCACTGGCCTAGCCTTTGGTAAGCACACTATGGCGCCAAAGATTTCACCAAAGAAAACTTGGGAAGGCTTCGCAGGATCGCTAGTTTTCACGACTGTTGCTGGAGCCTTTGCATTCCACTACATCCTTGATGCTCAAATGTGGATTGGCGCTCTCGCCGGTCTTGCAGTTGTGGTTTCCGGAACAGTCGGTGACCTCATCGAATCCGCGATAAAGCGCGATCTCGCAATTAAAGATATGGGAGACCTCTTGCCAGGTCACGGGGGAGTCCTCGACCGTATCGACTCAATTCTCTATGCAGCTCCAACTCTGTGGCTTGCACTCGAAATCGTGCGACGCGCACAGGATTCAGGACTGCTATGAGCCGCACCAATGAAGAACTCAATCTCATCTTTGATGAGCCGGTACAGAAGAAGAAGGCTCCTAAGCATTTAGCTGACTTCTCCCCAGAAGATCGAAAGAACTTCGCAAAGGAACTTGGCTTCCAACCTTTTCGTGCATCTCAGGTAGCAACTCACTATTTCTCACACCTTAATAACGAACCTTCAACCTGGTCGGATATCCCCGCAGATCAGCGCCAAGCAATTGCTGATGCGCTAACTCCGAAGTTGATGGAACTGGTTACCACTCGCACAACAGATGGCGGAATGACACGTAAAGATTTATGGAAACTCCACGATGGAACCTTGGTCGAATCCGTATTAATGCGTTACTCAGATCGAGTCACTGTCTGTATTTCGTCACAAGCCGGGTGCGGAATGAACTGCCCATTCTGTGCAACCGGACAGGGTGGACTCAAGCGCAACCTCACCGCTGCTGAAATTACCGACCAAATTGTTGCCGCAGCGCGCGCGTGTGCCAATGGCGAACTTCCAGGCGGCCCAACACGTCTCTCCAATATTGTCTTCATGGGCATGGGTGAACCGCTTGCAAATTACAACGCAGTTGTGCGCACACTTCATAACATCACAGATGCAAACCCTGATGGACTCGGAATCTCTGCTCGTTCCGTCACAGTTTCTACAGTTGGTCTGGTCAATGGCGTAGAAAAGTTAATGGAAGAGGGAATCAACTGCACGCTAGCAATCTCACTCCACACTCCAGATGATGAACTGCGTGATTCGCTGGTTCCAATCAATAACCGTTTTCCCGTGCGCGAGATTCTTGCAGCGGCCGATGCCTACGAAAAGAAGACTGGTCGCCGTTACTCAATTGAATACGCCCTTATTCGAGATATTAATGATCATGCTTGGCGCGCAGATCTATTGGGACGCATGCTCAAGAACCGCGCTGCCCACGTTAACTTGATTCCGCTCAACCCAACACCAGGATCTAAGTGGACGGCATCCCGCCGCGAAGATGAGGCCGAGTTCGTCCGTGTTCTTGAATCCTACGGAGTACCCGTCACTGTCCGCGATACTCGTGGCCGCGAAATTGATGGCGCATGTGGTCAATTAGCTGCCGCAGAATCTTCTAAGTAGCTTCAACTTCCACTTCATAGACCGACTGCCTAAAATAACACCACTATGGTTAACATTTCTGCACGAATTTCTCGTTCACTTGTTACCGTATTTTTTCTTTCACTGGTCCAAGTTATAGTCGGACCAATTCTTGCGCCTCAAGTCGCAACACCTACGGCGCAAGCTGCAACGGCGGGAATTACGACGACCGGTCTTGTCCTTGATTGGAATGCTTCAAATTCTGTCGACCAAGCTAACGTTTCGGGGGTTGTCCCAACCTATACAAGTAGCGGTGGTGGGTATTACGAATTAAACGGAACATCTAATTACATCTTTCCGACTACTCCTACCACGGTAGGAAATGTCTCAGGTGTGAGGTATTTATCGGCCTTTATGTGGGTCTACCCAAGGGGCGCTGGACAATTACTTACACAACAAAATGCTACATCACTGAATTGTTGCTATCACACGGCAATAATGGAGTACACATCCACGGACCAACTCCATATTGGACTTTGGAATGGCGGAGATCAGACTTCTGTTAACTTATCGACCACTATCGCTACCCCGAAGAACAATTGGTATCTAGTCGGCCTAGTTTACGACGGCACAAAAATTAATGGTTATATAAATGGAGTTTTTGCAGGAAGTACTTCCAACTTTACCTACGATCCTCCAGCAACTGCCTATTATGGTATCGGCGCAAACGACGTTACTAATATCATTGTTCCTGAGTCAAAAGGAAATATGCGAGTAGGTGCCCTTTACATCTATGACAGAGCGCTCAGTGCATCGGAAGCTCAGTCGAACTTTGCTGCAACTACAGGACGTTTTGGTCCAACGGTTTCGAATCCTTCAAATGCCTCCGTTCTTGTCAATAGAACTGCTACGTTCACTTCTTCAGCATGCACGAATACCACCAGTGGGAGCGCCACCTGTAATTATGGTTGGCAGCTATCAACAGATGGTGGCACTACGTGGAACTTCATCTCTGGTGCAACAAACTGGACATACACGACACCATTGTTAAATTCCTCGTATAACGGATACAGGTACAGACTTTACGCTTGGGACCCGGGCACTGGTTCAACTACGGCCAATGACCTCTACACGATTACCTCTGCGGCAACACTTTCAGTCATCACTCCGCCAGGTTCGGATACAGATACCGCAATCATGCTTAATGGGAGTCAATACGCCGAAGCAACTGACTCGACAGGCTCACAATTTGATATCACCGGGGCACTTACTCTTCAGGCATGGGTTTTCCCAACAAGTACATGTAGTTCCGATCAAGCAGTGATTGCAAAGAATTTTGCATACATGCTCTATTGCGGTCAAGGATTCTGGAAGTATGCATACAGTTCGACTGGATCTACATGGTCTGGAGTTTCCACGACCGTTCCAGTGAGAGCAAATGAATGGCACCATATAGCTTTTGCGAAAGATGCAGCGGGTCAGATGCTCTTTTATTTAAATGGTCAATTGGTTCAAACTGTCTCAACTATTGCAACTCTGGGGACGAACAATAATTCTCTCCAAATTGGCAGATACGGTTCAGGAAATACTTTTTCCGGTGAGATTGATGAAGTTCGAATCTTCAATGTGCAACGTACTCAAGCGCAAATTACGGATGACATGCACAATTATGGCCCGATAAATACAGCTAATCTAATTGCTTACTACGACTTTAATGAGGGAAGTTCTTCAACTATCTACAATCGCGTTTCGGGTACCACGAATGCCACAGACCTAACCATCACCGGAACTGTGACATGGCCAGATGTAAAGGATGTGGACCCCAATACTCAAGCTGCATACACAACTATTTCGTTTCCGCGGACTTACCTAACTTCAAACGATGGCTGGAAAGTTGCCGGAACCATTAACGCAAGTGTGCTCATCGTGGGTGGCGGTGGCGGTGGCGGTTGGAACTCGAGCGGCGGTGGCGGTGGCGGTGGGTTTGTCTCTATCAATCGAACAGCAATATCTGGGACTGTTGTCGTAAAGGTGGGGGCTGGCGGAGTTGGTGGTCAAGGTCCAGATAACAACGCTGTTCCGACGATTGTTCCTGCCAACGGTCAATCAACTCAATTTGGTGCAACCACAGTCCAGGGTGGAAACAAAGGCGGAGTTTTTAATAATGCACCACTTGGAGGAAGTTCAGGCGGTTCATCTGTATCAACCTCATCCGGAAACTCAGGTGCTGGCGGTGCTGGTGCTGTAAGTTCAGGAAGTCCTGGCTCAGGTGGTGGAGCAGGTTTTGGATCAACTTTGCTTACTGGCAACCTCCAGTACTACTCCATGGGCGGAGGAGGGGGTGGATGGAATTCAGCAGGTGGTGCTCCTGGCGGAGCTACGGCAGGAGCGAATGGCGGAGCAAGTGCCAATGCATCATTGCCTGGAAATGGTGGAGGTAGCACGACAGCCAATACCGGAAATTCAGCGAATGCTTTAACTGGAGGCGGCGGCGGCGCAAGTGCCGCTCGAGTAAACGCTGGAAATGGCGGCTCTGGTGTCGTGATTATCCGCTACATAACAGCTGCTAGACCGATCTTTACTCAACCGACAATTGATACAACCACAGCAGGACTCACTGACACAATCACTGTCTCTGCAAACCCAGTAACGCCATTGATCCGAAATTATCGCTGGCAAGTTTCCACTGATACGGGAACTACCTGGGTTGATGCTTCTACCGGTTCTGGTCTCACATCTAACATTTACACGACCCCGATTCTCGAAACTACAACATCCGGAATTCGCTATCAATATCGTGTGATAGTCACAGACTCAGATACAGCCGGCCTTTTCATCATCGATACAAGTACCGCTGTCTATATCGTTGTAAACCCAAGAATTACCTACACGGGAAGCTATTCATCTCACAAATACGGATCTACCCATCAAGATACCTTTACCGTTCTCAACGGCACGGGAAATAAGACCTTTACCTATTCGCCCAATAACCGAACGGGCATCACTTGGTCTTCACCACTAGCAAACACGGCAGTGTTAACTATTGGCCCAACTCTTTTTGTCGGAACCTATCTCGAAACAATAACAGCCACCGATACGAGAGGCGCTCAAACTTCGTTGACGATTTCGATAGTCGTGAGCAAAGCCGACACCATTACTGTGACTGCCATTTCAAGAACTGAAACCTATACAGGTTCTACTCTCAATTTTTCACCAAGCTTTACTGTTGCAGGTTTAGTCAATTCTGAAACTATTACGGCGGCTTCAATGAGCTGGAGTTACAACGGAGTTGAGAATTCTGGATCCCTCTACGCGATTCAGGCGACCAGACCTACCAATGCCGGCACCTATAACATCACGCCAATAGCGCCTTCGTCTCTTAGGGATTCTTACACCGCTGTCACTATTGTGCCAGCGACGCTTACAGTGCGCAGAGCAACCCGAACGCTAACGCTGAGCAATATAGTTTCGCCGCTTAAATTTGGATCCTTCACCACTTTTGTTGCAACACCTTCAGCAGGTGCGAGCGAAGGAACAATTACCTACTCAACTCCTAACTCAGAAAGTTGCACAATTTCGGCACCAAGTATTCGTGCAATTAGGTCCAGTGGCACATGTTTTGCAACTGCTGTGATTTCACAAGGTTTCAATTTTGAGACGGCGACTTCTAATACAGTCAGTACGACTCTAGCCAAGGCAGATACGATCACAGTTACAGTCGATACTCTTACGGCGACTACTTACACAGGTGCGCAATATGCATTCACACCTACAGTGACTGTATCTGGGTTAAGAAACTCCAACTCGGTCGGTGCCTCACCAGTCACCATTCAATATGCATCGGTGGCTACTCCTTTGACTTTCTCATCAACTAAACCGACTGATGCAGATACATACACGGTGAGAGCATCCGGACTTACTCTTGCAAGTGGTTCGCTCACTGATTATCAAGGTGTTGAATACATCGATAGGACTCTGCGAATTAACAGAGCGCTGCAATCTCAGCTATTTTTAGCCGAATACGGTGCCGAATTCGGAACCCCCTACAGAGTAATTGTCTTCGGTGGATCGGGAACTGGTGCCGCAACCGTATCGACAACTTCTGGAACTGCAACGGGTTGTTCTATCAGCGGCGATACACTGACGAGCACATCTGTGGGAACTTGTCTGGTGACGGCAGTAAAAGCACAGGATAAGAATTTTGAGACCGCGACGGTCACGATAGGAGTTTACTTCTTGCAATTCGTTATTCAACAACCATCGCCAGTGACCACGACTGGACCGGGTATCGGACTTTCGGGAGTCACATCCGTAACTTTGGATCCATTTCAAGCGCCAACCATCTCTGGGATATCCGTATCCTCTGGTCGCGTAGGGGATACCGTGACAATCACTGGCGCGGGATTTACTGCCTCGGCGTTGCAATCCGTAAAGTTCTGGCGAAATATAGTTGCGGCCGTTCAGGGCACCCCAACCAACACCCAAGTTGTTGTCACGGTTCCAGCAGGAGCTACAACAGGCAAAATCATCGTCATTACAGCCAATGGCAGCGCCATGACCGAGGGCTCGTTCACGGTACTTCCATAGCCCCATAGACTTCAACCCTATTCTGTAGGGGGAAGTTACGTGATTGTGCGAGAAGTGTTTCAGCGCTCTCGAATCTCCCGTGCCACGGTTTTCGCGCTCACTCTTTCATTGATGACTTTTGGTGGTTCCAACCTTTCGCTCTTATCTTTGGCAAATTCAGCAATTATTACCTCCGGAAATTGTTCGATAGATGCAACTGGAACTGTTTCAGTTATTGATTCAACGACCGTAGATGGAACGTGCATGGTCCGAATTACTTCCGGAACAGCTGCCTTTACTCTTCCAGCTGGTGTCAATTCAATTCGAACTTTGCTTGTAGCCGGTGGAGGAGGTGGCGGATTCGGAGGCAATGGTGGAGCTGGTGGTGCGGGCTCTGTTATCTACTCAACCTCTGGCCTTCCGGTTCAAAGTGGTGCATCCATTTCGACAACAATAGGCAGCGGAGGAACTTCACCAATTCTTGATTCCGATCCGACCAATCAAACATATTGGGGTCCAGGTTCGAATGGAAATGATTCAAGTATGACAATTTCTGGGACCACTTATGTCGCTACAGGTGGCGGAGGTGGCGGCGGTCAAGGTTCAGTAAATGCTCGCTACACCGGTGCAAATGGTGGTTCAGGTGGAGGAACGGCTCTTAATGGCGCATCTGCAGGTGCCGCTTACAACATTGATTATGCCAACTGGAGTGAGGCAGCTAATGCCGGTTTTCGTTCAACAAGTGGTGGAGGTGGTGGCGGTGGAGGTGCAGGTGCTGCAGCAACAAGCGCCAATGGTGCTATTGGACTGACCATTCTCGGATACAGCGTTGGAGGCGGTGGAGCTGGATGGTCTACTGGGTCAAATGCTGATTCCTTGCCGTTTGGTGGTGGCGCGCGCAGAAGCAGTTCAGGATATACATGCACATCTAGAACTTGCGATGGCACTGCCAACACCGGCGGTGGCGGTGGCGGCGGCGGAAATGGTGGAAGTGGCGTTGCTGTAATTAAGTTCATTCCAGAGCGCGGCCAAGGAACTATCGCTCAAACAGGAGATAACTTATTCGGTCGCACACGGACATTTACCTTTACCCGCACTAACGCTGTCGCAACAGGAGTCACGGCGACCTATCAATGGCAGGTAAGGCCTGCAGGTTCATCCACGTGGAGCAATGTCTCAACAGGCACCGGCGGTACGACAACGTCCTACACAACTGCCGGGCTCACAGTTGCAGATAGTGGAAATAGTTATCGAATCGTCGCAACCGATACAAATAGCTCGCTTGGAATAAGTACCTCAACCAATACCGAAGTTGCTGGATCAACTATTCCTTATTTGGAAGTTGACTACGCGCTCAATTTGAACGGAACAACTCAGTATGTTCAGGCCCCAGACAATGCAGCCTTTGATTTAACTGGCGCCTTCACCATTCAGGCATGGATTAAACCTACTGATATTACTGGCTATCGAATGATTGTGGCTAAAGAAAATTCATTTCTACTCTATATAACAAATGGAGTTTTCACGATATCGGCGGACGGGCCGAATAATACTTGGGCTGTTACTTTAAATAATGTTCCGGCGGTTGCTAACGAGTGGCATCACATAGCTGTCGTACGCGCAGCATCGGCTGCCAACTACACCTTTTATTTAGATGGAGTATCTGTTTATGCCGGCGCCCTCGATGCTGTTGGCACGGTATCACTGACGAATTCGAGTGACGCATTCACTATCGGGGGTCGCTCAGGACTCAGCGATCAGCGATTCGTTGGCGCTATTGATAACGTTGCAGGATTTAGCAGCGCACGTTCGGCGGCAAACATACTTGCTGATATGAATGGATATATCGATCCAAATACAGCCAATTTGCAGTACTACTATGATTTTAATGAGGGTTCGGGCTCTACCGTTTTTAATCACGATGTGACCGGAAGTTCTGCAACCGACTTAACTATCTACGGCGGGGCAACATATTCAGATGTAAAGACTGTAGATAACTCGACTGCTTATACTCAAATTGAATTTCCACGTACATACATCACCCCTCTAGGTGGCTGGAAATCTCCAGCAAATAGAATTACTTACAATGCATTGGTAGTTGCTGGCGGTGGCGCGGGAGGTTCACGTAAATCCTCAGGAGCTGGTGGTGGCGGTGGTGCTGGCGGAATGATTGATACCAGCTATAAGACTCTTGATACTTCAACAATAGTCACAGTGCGCGTTGGACAAGGTGGTTTAGGCGAACTTACCGGCGATATGAATGACACTATTCCTGGAGATAACGGAGCCAACTCAGTTCTGACTGCTGGATCCACAACCTTTACTGCAATCGGTGGCGGAGCCGGTGCTGGTGGAACAGATTCCGATTTAACGTCTTATCGTGGCCGAGCGGGAGGATCTGGTGGCGGTGCAAGTGGCTCGAATAACTCTGGTTATGCCGGCGGCGCCGCATTACAAACATCTGGTTCTGGATTCTCCGGATATGGAAATGCCGGTGGCGCAAACCCTGGTTGTGCTGGCCTTCGACCAGCTGGTGGAGGCGGCGGCGCAGGTGGGGTTGGTCAGACGCCATCGACTTGTTCACCTGCTGCATCAGGTAACGGTGGTGCAGGAAGAACTTCTTCGATTACTGGTCTCACATATGCAGGCGGAGGCGGCGGTGGAACTTCTGGAGATGGCGGAGTAACTGCAGGTAATGGCGGCAGTGGCGGCGGAGCTAATGGTGGAACTTGGAAGACGATTACTGGAGCTGTCGGTGCCATCACGTTGGGTTATTCGGCTACCCCGAATACAGGAAGCGGTGGCGGTGGAATTGGTGCAGCGACCGGTGTGACTCAAGGTGGTGCCGGTGCTGCAGGGGTTATTGTTATTAAGTATTTAGCAGTTGCTCTGCCGACTTATACGGATCCAGAGAATGACACAACAACGGCTGGACTTACTCACACCTTTACCGTCACGGGAAGCGCGCCATCGCCATGGGTGCGAACGTACAAGTGGCAATCATCGAGTGATTCTGGAACTTCATGGAGCGATGTATCTACTGGTTCGGGGTTCACCACAGCAAGTTACACAACGCCAATCCTTGAGACCACGACAAGTGGTTCGCGATATCAGTATCGAGTGATAGTTATTGATACAACAGGTGGCACTTCCGTGCAAGATGTTAGTACTGCTGCATTCTTGATTATTAATCCAAAGCTCGCCCTCAACGGTTCCTACACAATTATGAAGTACGGTACTACTCATACGGATACTTTTACAGTTCCAGCCGATTCGGGAACTGGATTAAAAACGGTTCGACGTACCAGTTCTGCAAAACCTTTTATTTCTTGGGATACTTCCACTGCTAATACTGCCGCCGTCACCGTGGCGATATTACTTCCGGCAGGAATTTATTACGACACGATTACTGTCACAGATCAAAAGTCAGCTACTACAAATTTTCCGATAGTAATTACTGTTCTAAAGGCAGACACCATCACAGTAACGGTTGCAGATCGCAACGATACTTACACGGCGTCGGCGCTAACGTATACAGATACATTTACGGTCTCTGGATTAGTAGCAGGGGATACGATTTCGGCGGTTACATATAGTTACACGGGTACCGCTAATGATGGAACCGTCTTTAATAACAGCGCCCGACCGTCAATTGCTGGCAGTTATTCCATCAGGCCGAACTTCTCAATCGCGCGTGCCTCGAATTACGAGAGCGTCACAGTTACCAACGGAACACTGGCGATTAATCGAAAGCTGCGCACCATCAGCGTATCTTCAAAGCCAACCACCCTAAAGTACGGCGAAACATCCACCTTGGTCTCGTCTGTCAGTGAGGGAAGTGCGGATGGAACGATTTCCTATACCTCCGATACCGCTGCTCGATGTACATTTACCGGCGCCGTATTGATAGCAATTGAAGCCTCAAGTAATTGTCAGTTTTCAGCCACAATTGGTCGCGGCGCAAACTTCGAAACTGCCACTTCTCCCACCTATTCTGCGACCTTGACTCTGGCAGATACATTGACGGTGATTGTTGAATCAATAACTGCGCTGACCTATACCGGAAACACAGCGACAGTTTTCCCGACCATTCGCGTTAACGGGTTGGTTCATACAGATACTGCAAACAACAATGGCGCTACCTTCACATATCGCTCGGCGACCAGCGGAGGATCATTTACCTCTACAAAACCAATCAATAGCGATACCTATACCGTGCGCGCGGATACATTGACGGTCACATCGGGATTGCTCTCACGGTACCGGGGCGTTATTTATGTTGATGGTTCGCTTCGCATCAATCGAGCGCAACAATTTGATTTAGTCTTTATTCAATTTCAATCTACATTTGGTCAGCCATATAAAGCGATTGCTTACGGCGGCTCGGGTACTGGTGCCATGAGTTATTCGGTTGCGCCTGGCACGGCATCAGGGTGTTCTATCAATGGTGATACCGTCACCACGACCTCTGAAGGAAGTTGTCTCTTGACTGCAACTCGAGCACAAGATCAAAATTATGAGACGAAGACAGCTACCGCTTTTATTTATTTCTTGAATTGGCAGCTTTTAAATTCACCTGCTCCTGCGCCAGGCACCGGTTCAACTATTGCTATCAGCGGCGCAACTTCCGTTACCCTCGATCCCAACGTAGCTCCCACCATCTCATCTCTTTCGACCTATACCGCTCAAGCGGGCGTGACCAGTTTGGTCATCACAGGCGCAGGATTCGATAGCTCTAACCTGGCGGGAATAACGGTGAAATTTTGGCGCAATGTCTTTGCCTCTGGATTTTCCGTCAATGCCCAAAATACTCAGATCACCGTCACGGTTCCGGCCGGAGCGACTACCGGCAAGGTCATCGTGACGACTCCAAACGGCCAGGCTGTCTCGGAATACATTCTCACTATTGCCTAAGGCATCACTTGATCGCCTTTATTGGCCAACCTGCATGTACTGGCTTAGAATCGGGGTCTACGTGCGAGTAACGAAAGGGGATTGCAGTGCAGTTGTCTGACGCTCTCAATCCCCGCCGGATTGCCCGGTCGCTCGTGACTGTTCTCGTTCTCACCCTGGTAGAGACTGTCGTTGCGCCAGTCGTTCTGCCTGAAGTCAAGACCCCAAGGGCAGAGGCAGTTGATGTCTCGTACGCAAGCGCGACGAGTGGAACGGATGTTGTTGTTCCGGCAGGTGTTTATTCGATAACTCTCACCGCTCGCGGAGGCGCTGGTGGCACCGGTGGTGCCGATTCCGTCCAAGCAGGTACAAGCAGTTCAGTGGTCGGGTATACCTCCGCTACTTTTGCCGTTAATCCAGGCGATCGCATCACGATGTATCCCGGCGGTGCGGGCGGCAACGGTTCAACTCAAGCATCTGGAACTGGTGGTGGCGCGGGTGGTGCGGCATCGATAGTCACTCAATCAAACACAAAAACTCCTTCCATGAAGTTCAATGGAACGTGGAGCGACGTTGCATTCGTCAACGGCGGCGCTGGTGGTCCAGCCGGAAGCGGTGGCTCATCTGGTGGTGGCGCGGGTGGTGGCGCGGGATCAATTATTCTCATTAATGAAGACGTAGCAATGGTTGCAGCCGGTGGTGGAGGTGGCGCCGGAGGCTCGGGCGCAGTTGCTCAATCATGGAACGGTACTTATGTCTCTAGCGGATCTGCAAAAGGTGCGGATGGAGTAAATGGTGGCACTTGTGGAAGCTCCGACGGTGGCGGATCCGGCGGCGGTGGTGGAGGCTGGCAAGGTGGCGCGGCAGGTGCAGTGACTCGCCCAACTGGTGGTGAGTGTCAAGGAGTCGGTGGATCTCGTGGACAAAATTTCGTCTCCAACAGCGCAACCAACACTCCGACAAATAGTTACATATCGCCTAACGGTGCGGGATTTATTACATACGATTTCATTTATAAGAGTGAAACCACTTGTTCACCCACTTCTCAAACGGTAGATATTTATACAGTTGTGCGATTCACCGCAACTGAAACCTGTCGTTGGCAAGTTCCCGCAGGCGTAACAACTGTCGATCTCTTCATGGTTGGCGGCGGCGGTGGTGGAGCAGGTGATGGTGGACCTGGTGGTAACGGAGGCTTCGCGTTATCGCGAACGGCAGTGCCAGTTGTTGAAAATTCAACGATGCGCGTCAAGGTGGGCTATGGAGGCGCAGAAAGCAACTGGGCAATTACCTCAAGTGCCTATTTTGGAGATTCGTCTACCGTTGTTACTTCAACGGGGGCAGTTTATTCAGCGCTAGGCGGTGGCACAGCGGGAAATAGCCCAAGTCAGGCAGCTTCGAATCCAGTCTCTGCCCCTAACGGCTCATTCGCAGGAGGCAAAGGTGGTGATGGTGCAGGTTGTTTCAATGTGGGCACCGCTGGTAAACGTGGAATATCAAATTATTTTTACGGCACCCTAAATACTTATAGTGGCGGCGGCGGAGCCGGTGCATGTCCTAACGGCGCTGCAACAACTGCTGCTGCAGCTTTCGATGGTGGCGGCGCCGGAGGCTTTGCTTCCTCCTCATCTGTTAATCAACCTGGGTCCAATGGCACCGACGGTACTGGTGGTGGCGGTGGTGGTGGCACTGCATCAGGAACAGGTTTGAAGCTTCCTGGTGGCAAGGGTGGTTCGGGAGTTATCTTAATTCGCTACGCAACAAATGTTGCGAATGCATTTCCTGCATCTCTGACAAGTGCAGTACAACAACGCTGGATTGCGAGCGATTTTCAAAATCTTGATTCAGCCCGACAGGGATTCATTGATTCCTCTGGAAATTTCACCTCATCGCGCACAATAAACGGAACCGTGACCATTGATACTGCAACTATTGGTAACGGTTCCTCTAAGTCGTTTGTACAGCTAAAGGGCGATACAAATGCCTACTTCAATTTAGAAAACCTGCCCACGGCAAATAACTACACGCTTTTCTCGATCGCTAAGTATCAGGCAAATTCAGGCGGAAGAATTGTGACTTCTTCAGATCAGACTTGGATTTCTGGGTTTTGGGCTGGAAATACTGGCGTTGCCTATCACAACGGTTGGCTTTCCGATGCAGGCTATGGACGAAACGATGTGTGGGCGCTTTCAGCCGACCAACTCAATACTTATAGGTTTAATGGAGCTACAAGGATTAACCGAAATGACAACGCTATGTCAATCGGAAATACCTTAGGAATAAATAACAGTCGCTCAGAAGTTTCAAATTGGCAGCTCGGAGAAGTATTAGTTTTCAACCGAGAGCTAACTCCCTCCGAGATCATCCTTGTTGAGAATTATCTATCTAGAGTTTATGGAATTTCATTAACTCCGAATGACTACACAGTAGAGACTGATACCGCCGCTTCATTTACTGGCTCAACATTCTTGTGGGCAAAAGGCTCTCCTCGCGTAAATCTTTCAGATACATTTACTGTGGAAGCTTGGGTAAAGACGACAAGCACTTGTGATGGCGCACATTGGTGCTATGTATATGCTCAAGAAAACGGATTAGTTTGGGCAGTCACTGGAGGCATTCTTTATTATGCCCTTTATGGTGCGAATACTGCGTGGGAGTGGACCTCTACAGAAATTAAAGTTGCCAGTGGCGAATGGCATCATATTGCGCTTTCAAAAGAATTGGTCGGGAATCGAAGCAATTCAATAAAAGCTTACCTGGATGGAACCTTGAGGTTCACTAAAATTGGAAGTCCTTACGTTTCTTCGACTGCCGCGCCTACGGTGAGTGATGCAAACACCGTTTATCCAGCTAATACACGCGTTCATATTGGTTATCGATCCGCCGATGGCCTATATTTTTACGGAAACATTGATGAAGTGCGTGTTTGGCGTGGGTACCGAACTGAGTCGGAGATTCAAAATGACATGAAAACATATGGCGCGATTGACAACCCAAATTTGAGACTCTACATGGATTTCAACAAGTCTAGTTCTACATCAACGCTCGAAGTTGTGAATAAAGCGCCTAGAGGAGAGGCTGCATTTGCAATGATGCCGTTTGGAACCGTTGCATATACCGATGTAAAAACTGTTGTAGTCGATCCTGTTTACACAAGAGTTGTATTTCCTCGAACTTATCTCAATGAAAATGGAGGTTGGAAAGTTCCAGATAGTGTTACTGCGGTAGCACTTTTACTTGTTGGTGGCGGTGGTGGCGGTGCTGGTGCGTATACAGCCCAGCTCGATAGCGGTGGCGGTGGCGGTGGCGGTGGCGGTGTCTTTGCGCCAGCTTCGGCAATCAATCTGACCAATAACCGAATAATTCCGGTCGTAATCGGCGCTGGCGGTGTAGGCGGTCCTGCGAGTGCAACGCAATCTGCAGCAGCAGGTTCAACCGGGCAGACCTCTTTCTTCGCCACTTTATCGGCTGGCGGTGGCGGTGGCGGTGGATATGTCACATCCACAAATGCAAATGGTTTGAATGGAACCTCTGCCGGTGGTGGTGGTGGTGCATCCAATTATCTGAATGCATATAACTCTGGTTTCGGCGGTCTTTCACAACCAACAACTTTTGCTGGACAAACTTGGCAAGGATTCGATGGCGGTAATGGCGCGGTCTTTGTCAGCGGAACTTCAAGTACCGGTGATGCAGGAGCTGGTGGTGGAGCATCCACATCTGCTACTCGGACATCAATTGGCGGCGGAATTCAATCGTCACTCTCTGGTACCCCCACTGCATATGGTCGAGGCGGATCAGCTAGAGGCGTTACCGGATATAGCTTTGCCAGTGTAGCTCCCAACTTAGGTACTGGAGGTAGTGGTCAATACGGTTCATCAGCGCCCGGAGGTAATGGATCTGCAGGTGTGGCGATTGTCCGATGGATTACTGCACAAAAACCATCATTCACCTATCCAACGAATGCCTATCTCAATGTTGGTATGACGGAAACTTTTACCACAAATGTTGCACAAGACAGCGCTACCGCGATGCTCACTCGAACATTCAGGTGGGAATCAACCACTGGGGGATCTAACGGCACCTTCACGACGATTAAAGCTGGAACCGGCGCCGCAAATGCGGCCTTCAGCTGGGTTCCGACGGACACTTCAACTTCTGGTAGTCAATACCTATACCGAGTTGTAGTCACAGATTCGGATAGTTTTGGTTTGTCGATTGTAGATACCAGCACACCAGTCTTTGCTGTGATCAACCGAACTTTATTGATGTCGGGACCGTCAGTAATTAAGAAACAAATTAATATCGCACGGAATGAAACTTTCACAATTTCACAAGGTACGCCAGGGTATCGATATTCATTATCACCAGACATTCCTGGCGTTTCGCTCGACACTGCAACTGTTGGAACCACCATTTTGCGTATAAGTGACACCGCAACAGTTGGAACATTTATTGAAACTCTCACAGTTACCGACTCGGTATCCGCGTCCGTAAGTATTCCAATTACATTAGTGATATCTGCTCCGCCAACCTTAGTTAATTCGAATGAAGTAGTAACTAATGGACAAGTTTTAAACTTAGATTTTGCTAATTCAGCCTCTTATTCTCAGGCTTCTAGGGTTATCTCTGACATAAGTGGAAGCAAGAAGACCATCACTGCTTATGGCAACCCAACTTTTTCGGATGATTACTCCGGCATACTCACACTCAATTCTGCTTCAAGTCAATATCTTGAATTCTCAAATCCTGATCAGTTGAAGAATTTTTCGATTGAAGCATATGTCCGGATTGATACTGCTCTCGACGGCCAAGAATTAATTGTCACATCCCAGTATGTAAGTGCAAATATCAACTTTGCCTTGGGGTTCGACGTGGGGCGTACAGTATTTATTGGCTATCACCGCAGTGGCTGGAAGGTCTACCGATCAACAGCCACAATAGATGTCGGGGTATGGACACATATTGTAGGTACTTGGGATGGGTCGACTATGAGACTCTACTTCAATGGTGTCGAGGTAACAGCTGGTAGTTATGACAACTCAGTTTCTGGTGGAGATGCCCCAAAGGGTGACACTAATCAGGTTTATATAGGTAAGCATTGGAATACTACATCTACCACTCCAATGTCTATGGGTGTAGTTCGAATTTTTAATCGCAGCTTGACCGCTGGTGAAATCGCGCAGAATTACAATGCGACGAAAGATCGTTTTGCATTCGCAAATATCAATCAGGTCAAGCCTGCTCAAAAGTACGGTCAGATAACGCTTGAATCATTTACTGTTACATCAGGCGGGGATACAAAGACTGTCACCTTTGCAGTCGGAAATCGCTCAGGAATTGCATGGGACACAACTTCTACTCCAGGGCGAATCAATTTGACCGTCCAAGAAACTCTTACTCCGGGCACTTATTTCGACACCATCACGGTCACCGATAATTTCGGTCAATCCACTAATCTGCCGATTAGATTTACTATTTCAAAAGCAGATACTTTGACGATATTTGTTGACACCCCAACTGCTTTAAATTACACGGGCAATCGCGCGCTTTTGACGCCTTTGGTTCGGGCTATCGGAGCGGTTGGTTTTGAGTCCGGAACAGCTATGACTCCAAATCTTCGCTTCAAACCGGCCGGCACAACATGTGCGACAGGGGGATATTGCCGCGTTGGAGATATCGGTCCGGGCGGCGGAATCGTCTTTATTGATACGTCGACCGCCAGCAGCGATGGTCGCATCTATGAAGTCGCACCACAGAACTGGTCCGGATCAGATGACCTCACCACCGTTGCTACTTACTGTTCCAATAACAACTCAAATATCGGTGCGACTCAAGTAGGAATTGGCTGGGGTGAGACAAATACCAACCTCGCAAAATCTTCCTGCCTCGGTGGAGCAGTCGCCAGAGTAAATAACTTCAATTTATCCAACAACACCGGGTACTCAGATTGGTTTATCCCTTCAAAGAATGAAGCGATTGAATTGGCAAAGATTCCAGTTGCTGCCGGTTTGCTCGATATTGGCAATAACTGGAACGTGGGCAACTGGGGATATTGGGCATCCACTGAAGTGAGTTCTTCGGTTATGTGGGCAATCGGTCACACCGGACCAAGTTTTAACGGAAATGGGAATGTCGCGAAGTCCGAAGCGACCAAAAACATGGTTCGCCCGGTGCGAGCTTTTAGAGCATGTTGGGCGATTGATACTTGCACTGCACTTTTGACGACAGAGACTCCAACAGCTGCTGGAATATACGTAATTTCACCAACCAGCGGAGCCAGTGCGGCAACGTTGGCTGAACGTTATTCATCAGTTCGCTATCTTGAATCGCGAATGACGATCAACCGAATCGCTCAGCGGCCGCAGGTAATACCATTCGTAAACGTTAACTTCCCAGATACCTTTACTGTAAATGTGATTGAAGGCAGTGGAAATGGAGCAGTGACCTACACGGCGACAAATGGCACGGCTACCGGTTGCGCCTTTGATTACAAGAAACTGTATTCAACAACGCAAGGCACATGCACAGTCACCGTTGTAAAAGCGGGGGATAGAAACTATCTGCCGGATACAACTACTGTGGGAATGCTCTTACTTTCATTCGCTCTTAATCAGCCATCGGCCGGAGTAGGTAGTGGGCCAAATATTGCGCTCAGCGGCGCAACTTCCGTAACTCTCGATCCAAACGTAGCTCCCACCATCTCATCCCTATCTACCTATACCGCTCAAGCAGGTGTGACTAGTTTGGTCATCACGGGGGCAGGCTTTGATAGCTCTAATCTGGCAGGAATAACAGTGAAGTTTTGGCGAAATGTCTTTGCCTCTGGATTTACCGTCAATGCCCAAAATACTCAGATCACCGTTACGGTTCCGGCCGGAGCAACCACTGGAAAGGTCGTAGTGACGACGCCAAATGGCCAGGCTGTCTCTGAGTTCGCGCTCACAATTACGCCTTAGCCTCTTGTTTGAAGGGGTGAGCCCCACCTCTTAGAATTAGCGTCTAATGAATCTCAAGAAGTTCCAACCCCGGATTAGCCGAACCATCGTGCTGATCCTCGCCTTGGGATTTATTCAAACGGGAATTTCAGCGCCTGCTGCCGTCGCTTCAGCACCGGAAAAACCGAACATCTCATGTGTGACTTCGGATGCAAGCTCGATAACCGTCAATATGACAACGACCGGAATCAATGCAACTCAATGGCGTTGGAGTCTTACTCGCAGACAAACTTTTGGCTGTGATAATCAATATACAGATGGATCAGTGCAATCTACTGGCTCACTCACGAGCTCGATAGTTATTAGTGGCACTACAGAGGGTTGTCGCTACCTGATTAAAGTCGCTGGCTTTAATGGAGTCATCGGCGAGTACGCAGAATTTGATGAACTCGCAGGTGGCGCCACAAACGGTCTCAATATTTTTGTTAAAACTGAGGCAGGCGCATCTTCTGGAATGACTCGTACACCACTGAATAAGAATTCAGCAGGAATATGCAATCCAGCAAATAGTCGGGTCAACAATATAGATGTCAACTACGGTTCTGGCGGACCGACGAACTGTCCTGTAGATGGATTTACTTCCTACTATGTCGGATATATAAGGGCTCCATATACAGGAGCTGTAAACTTTAGAAACTCATCGGATGATGGTTTCATTCTTAATATTCAAGGCCAAAATGTAATTAATTACACGGTGGATTCAGGCGTGCTCACTTACAACGCAAGTGGCACCATAAATATGGTTGCCGATGAGATTTATCGAATCGAAGCATGGCATCATGAAAATGGAGCTGGCTCAGCAGTAACGTTGTTCTGGGATTGGTCTGGCTCGGGATCTACGGTTGCTGTTCCTCAAGCAAGTCTTGCTACGGATCCATCTGTTTTCTTTGGGGCCTGCCCGCTCGGCTTAACTGCTCAATGTGCAGCGGGTTCTGCTTTGGAGATTAAGCGTGCCACTGGAACAAATATGGATGGCATGTACTGGATTAACGTCAATGGCACTCCGACTTTGACATATTGCATAATGAATTCTGCCATGAGTGGTGGCGGGTGGATGCTTGCGATGAAGGGTAAGAAGAGCAACTCTACCTTCTCTTACGCCTCTACATATTGGACAAATAACACTTTACTCAATGAGTCTTACCCCGAACGCTGGTCGAGCACTATTTCCGCTCGAGATGTTGATGCCAAATATGGAGTTTTCGCCTTCAATAGGACAAACCAAATCATGGCGCTATTTCCAGAGCAGACAAGCTACGCGGGCGGTGCAATCGCAGCGAGCACAACAGGTAATACATCAACAGCTTATGGCTTTTCCTGGATCGAAACCACGACCGCAGGTCGAGTCTGGACGGCATCTGATGGTTTGTCATATAACGTCGCACGAGCGGGAGAACCTCAGAATTCCTCATGCGTGACAACAGCAACAACTCTCACAAATCTCTTTACAAACTCAAACCGTTGCGTATTCAGAAAAGTAGAAGCAACTTATAACGCAAACGAAGTTCCGTACTCAGCAATCGGTAATGGCCTCTTCTACTCTCAAACACATATTCGCTTTTTTGGAATCAACTATGGTAACCAAAATGGATACTCACTTGCTCGCTGGGGTTTTGGTTGGAATGAAAATGATGCAACCAATGAAAATAGCAACGATGGTGGAGGAGGTATCGGTATTACCTATGGTTCTAACACCTCGATTACAGCCGGAACACTGTATGGTTGTTGCGCACAACAAGCGGGTTTAGGCACAGCAGTCAATATTCCATTCGAGATGTACATCCGTAACTCAATTACAGGAACTATTAACGGAAACAATTTACGAGTCATCAAATCTCGAATTAACAGTCTCACTGCTGGCAACGGCTACACCGTCACAGGTTCAAATGGGTCGAATACATTCCGCTTAAGCCCGGCTCGTGAAGGTTTCTACATCGACCCAAGCACGGGAAGAATCACTGTCTCTGAGCAAATTGCTATCGGGACCTACTCCATGAGCGTTACCTCAACCGACACTGATGGCGTAACTGGAGTTCGCCCAATATCAGTTCAAGTGGTCGCCGATTCTTTTGAGACCGATACAGCACTTTCATTTAGCGGCTCATCATCATTGAGCACCTCAGGAACATTTGCCCTTACCGGCGATCAGACATGGGAGGCATGGGTCAAACCTACAAACGCGTGTAGTTCTACTCAGAAAACCATCATTGGTAGCGAAAGTTTCGTCTTGCTATGTGCGAGCGGATACTGGCAGGCAAGTTTTAGAAACTCAGGCGGCTCTTGGGGTGGGGTTCAAAGTTCGCAGAGAATTGTCTATGACGCATGGACGCACATTGCTGTAGTCCGTTCCGGAACATCCGCCTCCATGTTCGTCAATAATTCACGAGTCGCCATGTTGGTCTCGTCTGTGTGGAGCGATGCCTGGACGGTATCGACAGTGTATGCAACACCATCCTCCTTCTATTTTGGTGGATATGGTGCAAGTCAGTACTACAGCGGTGAAATCGATGAGGTAAAGATTTGGGATGAAGCTAGAACACTGACTCAAATCGTTACTGATATGCATGCCCCACCGAACTTAACAAGTTCAAGTTTGCTTGCCTATTGGGACTTTAATGATGGCGCTGGTAATCCAGCAATCTCTCGAGCGCAGCGATCTGATTCAAATTACAATATCTCTCCAACAAGTGGGCAGTATGTTTCTGTAGCTTCAACTACAACATCAGGTCCTTACACGGTTGTCACAATCCCCAGAACGCTGATCTCAACATCCGGTGGATGGCGCGCACCTGATTCTGTCACCGCACTCTTCGCCATGGTTGTCGGCGGTGGTGGCGGTGGTGGCGGTGGCTATCAAGGCGGTGGTGGCGGTGGTGGCGGAGTTCTGCACCAAAGAGTAAGCATCACTCCCAGAAGCACCTACCCAATTAAAGTTGGCGTAGGTGGACGTGGTGCTTACAACCCAGCACGTGCGCTGAATGGAGAAACGACAACTGCATTTGGAATAAGTGCCGCAGGTGGCGGATCCGGCGCATCCGAAATGAATACAAGTGGCTCCAACGTGCAATTCGCGGCTACCTCTGGTGGTTCTGGTGGCGGCGGTGTGTGGGGAAGTTTTATGTCAGGGGCCTCTGGCATCGCTGGACAAGGCTCTAACGGTGGATCCTCCACAAGCCTAGAAAGCCCAACGTGTTCGCCAAATGCTTACGCAGGCGCAGGTGGTGGTGGCGCAGGCACTGGTGGAAGTGCTCCTTCGTGTACCAAGGGAGGTAATGGTGGAAACGGAAGCACCTCTCAGCTTAATTCCACAGTTTATGGCGGCGGAGGTGGAGGTTCACTTCGTGGTTCCACCACTTTGTCTGGACGAGGACTTAGTACATCTGGCGGTGGTGGATCTTCAGCTTACGTTAGTGGTGCAATGCCTGGCGCCACCGATGGCGCGGAATCTGGCTTACCTGGAACTGGCGGTGGTGGTGGAGCCGGGTTATCTACTGATGGCTTAACTGGCTTCGGTGGCGATGGCGGATCAGGAACTGTGATCTTTAGATTCTTGACTGCACAGAAACCAACATTTACTTATCCAAGAAACACCACAATCAATGTCGGCATGGTTGAATCATTCTCAGTAAATATTGCCGCCGATAGTGCAACATCGATGTTAACCAGAACATTTAGGTGGGAATCCTCTACCACCGGTGCCAACGGAACCTTCTCACTTGTTAAGCAAGGTACGGGTGCTGAAAATGCATTCTTCTCATGGACGCCTCCAGATACATCTACCACCGGAAACCAGTTTGTTTATCGCGTGATTGTTACTGATTCAGATACAGCTGGGCTTTTCTACACCGACACAAGCACGCCCGTATTTGCAACTATCAATAGCAGATTAGTCCTGTCAGGTAAGAGTGCAGTTTCTAAAACTGTAAACATCAATAAAACCGAGACGTTTACCGTTACGGGCGGTACATCTACATACAGATACACCTTAACGCCTGACGGACCTAACTTCTGGCTTGATACAACGACAGCGCAATCGCCGAGGTTGCGCATTTTAGATACGGTAACGGTGGGAACTTACTATGAAACCATCACGGTCATTGATTCTGTTTCCGCAACATCGTTCATCCCATTAACCATTAAAGTCAGTCCACCACCTTCATTCTCCGCCAATGCCGAGCAGGTGGATTCGGGGACAGTTCTCTACCTCGATGCTGGAAACACAACAAGTTATTCCGGAAGTGGATCTTCGTGGACTGATATTTCTGGACGAAATCTCCCGACTTCACTAGCGCCGACGGGATTGCCAGCGCAGTTCAATAATGGCCCTAGCTCTTGTGCTTCTCCAACTTATTCTGGCGACGTTTTGGGATCATTTAATTTCAGTCGATCTAATAAAACATGTGCCTTCGTCACTAATTTCGGTTTTCATCCGATCTATACCGCCCAAGTCTGGGTGAAACGGGATGGAACACAAAATGATTATGCGACGATCATTTCAACCCCATGGCCTGGTTGGGGAAATCAAATTGCTATATCTCTACATTGGATTAACAGCACCAAAATTCAGGCCGGGGTCTACAAAAATGGTGGATGGGGAACCTTTACCAGCGAAGTCGAAGTACCTAATCTAACCTGGACATTTGTCACCATTACCTTTGATGGCACCACTATTTCATTAATGGTTAATGGTTCAGTTGCCACCAAGAATGCTGGCACTCCAGATGCGGCAGTTGCTTTGACTTCGAGCTTAAATAACTCAGGGCTTTTTATTGGCAAACGTTTTGATGGCGATACTGACTATATCAACGGCTCGGTTGCATCTATCCGTATTTATAACCGAGTACTTAGTGATGCGGAAATTCTTCAAAACTACAACGCTACCAAGGGTCGATTTGATAATACCCAGAACAAGCAAAATCAAAGTGGTAAATATGGACACAGCTCCCAGCCTCCCTACGTAGATACATTCACAATTACATCAGGGTCGGAAACCATTACTTCTGCTTGGTCCAACACGTCTCTCACAAGAATCACGTGGGATACCTCTACCGCTCGCTCCCTAGTTGTATCAATTACAAGTAGGCAAACTCCCGGAGTTTATTACGACACCATCACAGTCACAGATATCTACGGATCTTCAACCCGTTTGCCGCTGACCTACACCATTGCCAAGGCCGATACGTTAACAATTAGAATCGAAACCCCTACCGCCCTGTTTTACACAGGCAGCCCTGCAATCTTTGGAGAGAGTCTTTACGCTGCTCCGCTCGGAGGTTCCGACGGAATTTTGGTTGCATCAACTAAAGCGTCTGTTCGATACCGACCTGGTGGAACAACTTGCGCAACTGGCGGCACCTGCGCAATTGGAGATATCGGACCGGGAGGAGGCATTGTCTTTATTACCCCATCTACCACTGGTGGAAATGGAAGATTCTTTGAAGCTGCTCCATTCACGTGGGCGGGAACAGATGAGCTAGGAACTGCCTCAACATATTGTTCCAACCACAACCTCAACATCGGGGCTACAAATTTCGGCATTGGTTGGGGCGAGACCAATACCAACTTAGCGAAAGCTGCATGCCTTGGGGGAGCAGTTGCAAGAGTTGATTCCTTTAATTCTTCCAACAACACTGGATACTCTGATTGGTTTATTCCTAGCAGCAATGAATTAGCAGAACTTGCAAAGGTACGTACAGCTGCTGGCCTTCTGGCATTAAGAGCAAACTGGAACGTTGGTCGTTTTGGATATTGGTCATCAACAGAGACATCAGCGAATGCACAGGCAAGTTTGGTGACTTCGTCCTGGAACATGGGAGGCACGAGCAAATCGGATGCACTGAACAACTTGGTTCGACCGGTGCGCATGTTTACTCCTTGTTGGGCGCTCAATCGTTGCGCCGCACTTGCATCAAGCTCAAAACCAATTAACGCAGGCGTTTACGCAATCAATCTTGAAACAGTTACTTTTTCTTCTGGTAGCGCCAATAACTACGTCGCCATCGTCTTTGAAACAACTACACTTACTATTAACCGGATATCTCAAAACAACCAGCAAGGTGTAATTTATACGGCTGCATACCCAGAGACCTTTACTCTCTTTGAACCTAGCGGTTCCAGCACTGGAGCGGTTTCCTATAACGTCACGAGTGGTGGTACCGCAACCGATTGCTCCACGGACTATAAGAAAATCGCTGCTGGAACTGCAGGTACATGTAATATCCAAGTTCTGCGCTTGGGCGATCGTAATTATCTGAGTGACACCACGACCGTATATATCTACTTCATGAATTTTGTGAACAATCAGCCGACTGTAGCGGTGGGTAGCGGACCTAATATTGCACTCAGTGGCATCAATAGCGTTCAACTAGAAGCGACCACGGCTCCAACAATTTCTGGCCTCAGTTCTTCATCCGGCGCGGTGGGCTCGACCATAACTATCTCTGGCGCCGGCTTCTACTTCGCTGAACCAAATAATCTCTCCATCAAATTTTGGCGAAATATCAGCGCTTCTACCTACACAATAAATAGTGACTCTTCAGTCACGGTGACGGTGCCGATAGGTGCAACGACCGGCCGAATTGTTATCACCACGCCTAATGGTCAAGCTGCTTCATCAACCTTTACGGTAACCCCGTAATGCGACTACGGCGCTCGATTCAACGGGTAATATGGGGTTCTAGTCGAGGCGGGGGAGGCTCATGAGTTACTTCAACGCCCCTGCCAACCCGGAAGATTTTGAAGATGGGTATGCCGAAGATCAAGGCCCATCACGCAGCAAGCGCGCCAAGATAAATCTTGGAATCTTCCTCGCAATTTTTGGAATTCTCGGCAGCACTCTGGCGGCAAATATCTCCCTCAACGGTGGCGCCAAGCGCGAATTTGGTCAAGGTATCTTTCAAATTAAAGCTTGCGATCAATGGGTTGGTGTTGGTCTTACTTCTGGTCAAGGCGCGCAGAATACTTATGTCGCCAACGTAAAGTTATATGGATTAGATCCACGTGCGTGCAAGGGCACACTCTTGCGCATTAAGTTCTTCCCATCTGGCAGTACAACGGCGATGCCAATGTACCTAGGTGCTGGACCAACAACCGCAGCTAATGATTCTGTAACTGCAACTACTCTCGTTACTAAAGTAACAAATGTGGCCTATACCGGCAGCAATTCAACGCAGTATCAGGCATGGGCATATGACGCAGTTTCATTGGTAGATCCACAAGGTCGAGATATTGGATTTGCCGATACCTACGAACTCATCGATTACTTCCCAAGCACTGGTGTTTACTCAATTATCTTCACCTATCCGCGGGCTGTTGCAGCTCAGGTCGCGAGCGTCACTATTGAAACGGCGAAGTATTCCTAAGTAGTATCTGCACCATGAAGAAGCTACAGAATTTCATCAACGGCCAATCAGTCGACTCAAAGTCAGGCGAGACAACAACTCTCATCAATCCTGCAACAGGTCAACCATTTGCAACTGCACCAATTTCAAACGCAGCAGATGTCGATGCCGCGATGCAGGCAGCGAGCAACGCATTCGTTGATTGGCGAGACTCAACTCCATCTGAACGTCAACGTGCATTGCTCAAGATTGCCGATGCGATTGAAGCGCGCGCCGATGAATTTGTAGCAACCGAATCTGAGAACTGCGGTAAGCCACTCGGTTTAACGGCATCCGAAGAAGTTCCACCAATGGTCGATCAAATTCGTTTCTTCGCAGGAGCTGCTCGTAATCTCGAAGGAAAGTCAGCCGGCGAATACATGCGTGGAATGACATCGTTCATTCGTCGCGAACCTGTTGGAGTTTGCGCACAGGTGACTCCGTGGAACTACCCAATGATGATGGCGGTCTGGAAGTGGGCGCCAGCGATCGCTGCTGGAAACACTGTTGTGCTCAAGCCAAGCGATACAACACCTGCTTCAACGGTCTTGATGGCGCAGGTAATGTCTGAATTTCTTCCGGACGGCGTGATTAACGTTGTCACCGGCGAGCGCGCAACCGGTGCGCTGCTCGTTGACCATAAGACACCAGCCATGGTCTCAATCACGGGATCAGTTGCTGCGGGTATGGCGGTAGCCGAGGCTGCATCCAAGTCACTCAAGCGTGTTCACCTCGAACTCGGCGGCAAAGCACCTGTGGTCGTCTTCAACGATGCCGATCTTGCGGCAGCTGCAGAGGGAATTGCAGTTGCTGGATTCTTCAATGCTGGACAGGATTGCACCGCCGCTACTCGCGTACTCGTGCAAGAGGGCGTCTATGAAGAGATGGTGAAGTTGCTGGCAGATCAAGCAACCAATCAAATCGCAATGGGAATGCCAGATCAGGATGTCCTGGTCGGTCCGGTTAACAACGCAAATCAGTTCGAGCGCGTCACAGGCTTTATCTCACGCGTGCCATCCCATGCTCGCGTTGTTGCAGGTGGCCAGCCAACCGGAATCCCGGGTTACTTCATCGCACCTACCGTCATCGCCGACCTTAAGCAGAGCGATGAGTTGATTCAATCTGAGATCTTCGGACCCGTCATCACCATCCAGAAGTTCAAGGATGAGGCAGAGGCAGTTGCGATGGCTAACGGCGTCGATTATGGCTTGGCATCTTCCGTCTGGACCAAGGACCATGGCCGCGCGATGCGGATGGCAAAGGCCTTTGACTTCGGTTGCGTCTGGATCAACACCCACATCCCACTGGTCGCTGAAATGCCTCATGGTGGCTACAAGCGCAGCGGTTACGGCAAGGACCTCTCCAGCTACGGCTTTGAGGATTACACCCGCATCAAGCATGTGATGAGCAATATCAACGCCTAATTCGCGCGCAATCTCTGGCAAAACGGCCTGGCGAAACTTGATTTTAAGTTTGGCCTACGGGCCATTGGGTTACATAATGAGCCCTGCAAAACCGTCCCTTGTACCGGCACACAAAAGGAGCCCATCGATGGCTAAGAAACCTCTCTCAGAAGAAGCACGTTCCATTCTCAATTCTCGCGTTTCACGTCGTGCAGTCTTTGCCGGCGCTGGTGCTGTTGCTGGTGCTTCGGCGCTCGCTTCATGCGGATCAGGCGGGGGAGCAGATGCAGCAAAACAAGTTCGTTGGGCTAACTGGACACTCTACTTAGATGTAGATGACTCAGGTAAGAAGTATCCAACTCTCGAAGCATTTGAAAAAAAGTTTGGTCTCGATGCGATTTACTCTGAAGATATCAACGACAACGATGAGTTCTTTGGAAAAGTTCAGGGACAACTTAAGTTAGGTGAGGACATCGGTTACGACCTCATCACACCAACTGACTGGATGGCAGGCCGTTTCATCCGTCTTGGTTACACACAGAAGCTCGACAAGGCGAATATTCCAAATGCGAAGAACATTCTTGATTCTCTTGCATCACCTTCATTCGATCCAAATCGTGAGCACTCACTTACTTACCAGAGCATCATGGCAGGTCTCGGATGGAACACTGCTGTTAACCCAAAGGGTATGAAGTCTGTCGATGATCTCTGGACACCTCAAAACAAGGGAAAGATTATTGTTCTCTCTGAAATGCGCGACACCATCGGTGTTATCTTGCTTTCACAGGGTGTAGATGTAACAACTGTGACTGAAGATCAGTTTATGAATGCAGTTGACTTCCTTGAGAAGAAGATTGCTGATGGTTGGATTCGTGGCGTTAAGGGCAACGAGTACAAGGAAGATCTCATCTCAGGCGACGCTACTGCGGTAATCGCATGGGCTGGTGACTTGTTCCAGCTTTCAAATGAGAATGAAGGCAAGTTTGACTTCGCAATTCCAGAGTCAGGCGGAACCATCTCAGGCGATAACTTCCTCATCCCGTCAACAGCATCTGCTGAGGGTAAGAAGAACGCTGAAACCCTTATCAACTACTACTACGACCCAGCTGTTGCAGCTGAGGTAGCGGCATACGTCAACTACGTAACCCCAGTAAAGGGTGCGCAAGAGGAGATGGCTAAGTTCGATCCAGAGCTTGCAAAATCTGAGTACATCTTCCCAACTGAGAAGACACTCTCACGTCTGAACGTCTTCAAGGCGCTTACACCTGCTGAGGAATCAGCATGGACAGAGGCCTTCCAAAAGGCTGCTGGTAACTAAGTTGTCAGGAATCTCTTCAGCGCGCGGCGATCTCCGCATTGAAAACGTCACAAAGAGTTACGGTGATTTCACTGCAGTTAATGATCTCTCATTAACAATTCCCGAAGGTTCATTCTTTGCACTCCTTGGACCTTCAGGTTGCGGTAAGACCACCACTTTGCGAATGGTCGCCGGCCTTGAAGAGCCAACAGCGGGCACAATCTCGCTCGGTTCATCTGATATCACTTACACCAAGCCATATCAGCGTCCTATCAATACCGTCTTCCAGAACTATGCGCTCTTTCCTCATCTCACGATCTTTGAGAACATCGCATTTGGTCTTCGTCGACGTGGCATTAAAGATGTGAAGGAGCAGGTAGAGAAAGCTCTCGACTTGGTAGAGCTTTCTCACCTCTCTGCACGTAAGCCGACACAACTCTCTGGTGGACAACAACAGCGCATCGCTCTAGCGCGCGCAATCGTTAACCGTCCTGCACTTTTGCTCCTCGATGAACCTCTCGGTGCGCTCGATCTCAAGCTTCGTCGTCAGATGCAGATTGAGCTCAAGTGGATTCAGAAAGAGGTAGGAATCACCTTCGTTCACGTAACCCACGATCAGGAAGAAGCCATGACAATGGCGGACACAATCGCTGTTATGAACGAAGGCGAAATCGAACAACTCGGTTCACCAGCAGATCTCTATGACAATCCAAAGACAGCATTCGTTGCTAACTTCCTTGGTCAGTCAAACCTCATTAAGGGAACCATCACTGGCAATGACGGGGATAATCACATTGTTGATCTCTTCGGCCAGAAGATTTCTTTGGCAAAGAACCGCTCACACGCGGTTGATAACTCAATTTATGCCGGTATCCGCCCGGAGAAGTTCCGCATCTCTCGTCTCGAGACATCAACTTCAGGAAATATTCTCTCTGGCGGCAAAGTCGAAGACGTTTCTTACATCGGCGTCTCAACCCAGTACCAAGTATTGATGCCATGGGGCCAAGAGCTCATGGTCTTCGAGCAGAACGACGATGGCGTAGCACCATTTAATGTCGGCGAAGATGTCAACATCTCATGGGAGGCTGGATTTACCTTCGGTCTCCGTGGTGATGAAGATGCTGAGGCCGGAACTGAAGTGAATCCAGAAGAAGTTATCGAGGACGACGAGTAAGTGGCGAGCAAGTCCGGCATCTCCAGCCCTCGCACTCCATACCTACTTCTCCTTCCAGGTATTGCTTTCCTCTTCACCTTCTTCATCTGGCCGATCGCAAACTTGGCACAAACTTCTACTCAAACCCCGATCGCAGGGGGAGATACAGGTGAGTACGAACAAAGTTTGCGCTGGCAGAACTACATCGATGCATTTATTGAAAATAAAGAGCAATTCGGTCGTTCATTTCTTTATGCAGCGCTGGCAACAGTAGCTGCGCTAGCAATCGCGTACCCGCTTGCCTATGCAATCGCATTCAAAGCGGGCAAGTATAAGAACGTCCTCCTTGTCCTCGTAGTTGCACCTTTCTTTACATCATTCTTGCTTCGCACAATTGCTTGGAAGCAGATACTTGGAGAGCAAGGTTTTGTTGTACCCGTCTTACGAGATCTTCACATTATTGCTCCTAGTACAACTCTGACTTCCTCTGCCTTTGCAGTGGTTGCAGGTATGACATACAACTTCTTGCCATTTATGACGCTGCCGATTTATGCCTCGATTGATCGAATTGATCCACGCACTCTCGAAGCATCGGGTGATCTATACGCAAATGGCCTCACAACTTTCCGCAAAGTCACCTTGCCGCTCTCTATGCCTGGTGTAGTTGCAGGCACTCTCCTTACCTTTATTCCTGCTGCCGGTGACTACGTCAACGCAGCGATTTTGGGAAGTCCACAGACGAAGATGATCGGAAACGTGATCGAATCTCGCTTCTTCAAGATTGTTGATTACCCAACAGCTGCTGCGCTCTCCTTTACCTTGATGGCAGCGATTCTTGTGTTGGTCACCATCTATATTCGTAAAGCCGGAACAGAGGAGTTGGTATGAGAAAAGCATCTCGCTGGTTCCAGCGCAACCTCATCCGCATCTACGCAGTCATCGCATTTGCATACCTACTTATTCCAGTGGCCTACACAGTTGCCTTCTCATTTAATGATGGCGGTAAGTCCAACCTCATTTGGAAAGGCTTTACCTTCGATAACTGGATGAACCCATGCGGCGCACCAGAGGTATGTACTGCACTTGGCAACTCCATCAAGATTGGTTTCTTGGCGACCTTGTTCTCAACGATCCTGGGAACGATGATCGCCTTTGCAATTGGTCGCCATAAATTCCGTGGTCGCTCAACTACAAACTTACTTATCTTCCTGCCGATGGCGACTCCTGAAATCGTCTTGGGCGCTTCAATGCTCTCGCTCTTCCTTACGCTGCAAATCAATCCAGGTTTCTGGCCGACGGTTTTGGCGCACGTGCTCTTCTGTCTCTCCTTCGTAGTAGTTACTGTGAAGGCTCGTATCGCTAGTTTGGATCCTCGTCTCGAGCAGGCAGCTATGGATCTCTATGCAAATGAAATTGAGACCTTCCGTCGCGTGACTCTTCCACTCGTTGCTCCAGGTATCGCTGGTGCAGCGCTTCTGGCATTTAGCCTCTCCTTCGATGACTTCATCATCACCAACTTCAACTCTGGCACGATGGA
>JACCDN010125370.1_pt1 | contig 32618 bp, 31 predicted proteins | sample 7441691 | NCBI WGS metagenome assembly JACCDN01 (sample SAMN15323439, study PRJNA562643) | freshwater metagenome | isolation source: river surface water | place: USA:Blue River Watershed | collected 2017-08-16
CGAAACAGGAGGAAAGCTCTTAGGCCTCATTACAGATGGAGACCTGCGCCGGGCCCTTCTTAAATATGATGAGATCAAAGACCTTGCGGCGAAAGACATCATGTCTCCTTCGCCGCTTACCATAGAGCCTGGACGGCTCTTGGGTGAAGCCCTCAAGCATATGGAAAGCCACCATAAGCAAGTGAGTGTCCTTCCAGTAGTGGATCCAAACGGTCAGCTACAAGGCCTTTTGCGCTTGCATGATATCTACCAGCCTCATGCTTAAAGGGGCGGGTCAGTAAAATAATAAACTCTTAATATTTTTTTTATTAATTTATAGCGATTCCCTCATGAAAATCTCTTCATTATTAGAGAGCCTCAAGGCTTACTTTCAAGACTTTCCGGAGTGGGACTGGGCTAGGCTATCCAGGCTCTGTGAGCTTATTCGAGAGTGGAATAGTAAAATCAACCTCATCTCGCGCAAGGATATCGATGCACTAGAAACACATCACCTCCTCCCCAGCCTCGCCTTTGCTAAAGTAGCCAGATTTAAAGCAGGGCAAACCGTCCTAGATGTAGGGACTGGAGGGGGTTTTCCAGGTCTACCTTTAGCAATCTGCTTTCCAGAGCTTCGCTTTACCCTCTTAGACTCGATTGCTAAAAAGATCCGAGCTGTCCAGGCCATGGCTGAAGCCTTAGGCCTTAAAAACGTAGAGTGCAAACACAGCCGCATTGAGGAAGAGTATCGAAAATTCAATTTCATCTTAGGCAGATCCGTTACGGCTTTACCCCAGTTTTTATCGTGGGTAGGCAAAAATAGTTTACGGCTAAAAGGGCAAGACGCGGGAGGAATTTTTTACCTGACAGGGCTTGATACTCCCCTAGAAGTTCTCAATCCTGTAGCCTCTTATGCTTTAAAGGACTATTTTGATGGCACTCTAGGTGAGACCAAGCGTATTATCCGCTTTATTCCTGCCTTGTCTAAACTAGACGGCTTTCCCAATTACAAGGTCTAATAAAAAAAATAGCGCTTTTTTTTATCACTTACTCTATACGCCTATGCATTCTAAGCTAGAAACCTTCAAAACCATCCAGATTGACTACTGCCAGTGGAAAGACTATGAGCTACTAGACTCGGGAAATGGTAAGAAATTAGAGCGCTTTGGGCGGCAAACGGTCGTACGCAATGAGCCCAAAGCCTGGTGGGCCCCTACCCTACCGGAAAACGTATGGAATGCAGCAGACGCAAGCCATAATGAGAAGCGCTGGTCTCTTCAGCCCTCGGCCCTGCCTGAATGGGAACTAGACTTTGACGGACTCAAGCTATCTGCCAAATTTTTCAACACCTCCAAACACCTAGGCGTTTTTCCAGAACAAAGCAGCCACTGGCGTTGGATCCAAGGCAAAATAGGCACGGGGACACCGTCTGTTTTATCCCTTTTTGGCTACACGGGTGTGGCGACTTTAGTGGCAGCCAAGGCAGGCGCTAGGGTCACCCATGTAGACGCCTCCAGGCCCGCTCTAGACTGGGCCCGCTATAACCAACAACGCTCTGGCCTAGAAGAGGCCCCCATACGGTGGATCTTGGATGATGCCCAAAAGTTTATAAAACGTGAAATCCGCCGAGGTAAGCGCTATGATGCCATTATCCTAGATCCGCCCAGCTTTGGCCGTGGGCCAGACAATGAAAGCTGGTATATAGAAAAAGATCTCGTGCCTCTCCTTAAGGATTGCCAGCAGCTCTTAAGTGATAAGCCCTCCTTTATCGTCCTCACTCTCTATGCCTTAGAGGCGTCTTCTCTCATGCTAGGGGGCCTTCTGCAGGACATGATGGAAGAGCACTCCGGCACACTGGAAATTGGCGAACTAGCCCACCTTCCGCGCCATGGCCACCACCCGCTGCCGCTTTCTATCTATGGGCGCTGGGGGGGACCTAACACGTCAGTCTTCGCTGAACCTACGGCGTAATTTCAGCCTCTACTTTAAGTAGGGGGGCCTGTCGGGCGAAGTTCGTAGAACGAAGCCTGAAGGGGTCAGTAGAAGATTTCTTTTTTTCAAGAGGGGGGGGAGGGGTCTGTCACCTTCGCCATTGCCCTAAGCTCTTCCCCCTACGCTCTGCGAGCTTCGGGCGACAAGCCGAGCTTCGCCTGACACGTTGGGAGACAAGAGACTACAGCGTAATCCTAGCTCTTACCTCGCTTGGGGGGCTTATCGGGCGTCTCCCTACGCAAGGTTAGAGCTAAAATTACGCCATAGCTCGGCATGGCGCTTTGCGCTATGTTGAGCGACGGCGAACCCTCCTCATCTTAAAAAACGGTGAGAACATTCTTTAAAAAAAAGAGCTTGCAAACACTGAGAAAGCTAAATTGACTGTAAAAGAACAAAAATAAATTATAGGCTTTGGTATATAAAAGTTGAAGCAAAAAGTCAAGCCTAAAATTCTATAAAAATGCAGGGATGATCCAAATCAGCTGCAAGAACTGACATCCCTCTACTCCAAGCCTTCAGGCGTAGCTTTTAAAGCGAAGACTGATTCGCCTTCGCCAAGGCTACGGCGTAATCCTAGCTTTAACCTTGCGGAGGGGAAGCCTGACGTGTCGGGCGCCTCCCTACGCTCCTAACTACGCTATCTTCATTACGTTTAACTTCAGGGGACAAAAAGCTTCGTTAGGCAAGAAAGCTATGGGAGACAGGTAGCTCGTAGAGCGAAGCCTGAACCCAGAGAGCAAAAGACAAGGGTTTTGCAAGTGGTCTAAAAAAGTCTTTACTTTTTAAGATTACTCCACTAATTATCGCGATGCGTATTTAAATTTATTAATTTTGTAGCGAGCCTAGCCTTCCTAGCTTTACCCCAGCCAAGCGATACAATGATTCAGTTTTAGTACACGGCAAATTACATTCATAATTCTAAAAAATCTTAACTCAAACCACTAAACTTTATTCATTATATGCAATTCAATAACCTTCAGCCGAATAACACCCATAACGCCTCCTTTGCACTGAATACAGCTGCTGCAAATCAGCAACAGCAAGGCTCTAACCCTCAGGGAAGCTCGGTACTGCCTTTGCATAGTTCTGCGGATCTAGCTAACAATCTTGCTGCGAGGAACTTGCAAACTTACAACACTATCAGCACTCCACAAGGACCGACAGACCCCTTGGCCGCAGATAACTGGAATCTGCCAGAATACCAGCCCATAAAGCCAGGGGCACCCTACCTAGAAAAACTAGCGGATGAAGCTGCGAATACCAAGAAAGTTGGGATGCTTTTAAAACATGCTCAAGAGTATGAAGCCGAAGGAGACTTTAAAGATGCAGAAAAAGCGTATAAAAAAGCCTTAAAATATACGGAAAGTGCAGAGCATTATAAGGCTTATGGAGAGTGTTTGAGGGCAATCTACCGCAAGCTTTCTCAAGTGCCGTCGACGCCAGAAAAAGATGAAGCAAAAGAAAGACTATACAGAGAAAAAACTGCTCGGGCTTTTTATTATTTGGGAGACTTGTATAAAAAGCAAGGAGCTTTGCAGGATGCCCAAGCTGCTTACCAAGCCGCCTGCGACCTTGTCCTCCACGAGGCTCCTTTGAAGGCTTTACTGGAAGTATCTCAAAAGCTAGGAATAAAGGAAGATATCACTGGGGTTTTAGTAAAACTGGCTGACTTCTATACAGAAAAAGGAGATACAGCTTTGGCCATAAAGATGCTAGAAGAGGCACTTCAAGTAGAGAAATCCTCTACCATTCTTGAGAAGTTAGCAGCCCTTCACGGGCAAGTTGGCGGCGAAGGCAGCCAGCTCAAGGTGAATGAAGCCCGTATACAGCAGTTTGAGCTGCAAATCAGTCAGGATCCTAAAAACATAAGCTTGTATAGAGACTATGCATGGTTTTTGAAAGACATTGGGAAACGCAACGAAGCAAGAGCGGTAAAAAAGCGTATGGATGGACTGCTTCAGACCATGCAGCAAAAGATTGTAAAGCAAAAGACTAGACTTGGAGATTTAAAACAAACGATTCATTTGCAGGCTGAAGCCATCCATCATCTGCAAGCAAGCGTACAAGCTAATGCTTCGAAAAAAGATACGGCCATAGATGGTTTACAAACAAAAGTTGTATCCTTTGAAAATGTTAAACTTCCAGAGCAAGCAAAAAGTCTCAATAGTTTAAATGACAGGATTGAATTCTTAGGGGGACAGATCGTCGATTTAGACCTTAGTAAGCAGACTGATATTCAGGATGCAGATTTAATACCCCTTTTAAAGAAAAATCCTTATATAAAATTTTTGAACTTAGAGGGCTGCGAGCATCTCACAGATGCTGTATTACAAATCCTTCCTGAGCGCTTTGAAAACCTGCAAGAATTAAATTTATCAGGATGTAAACAAATAACAGAGGCAGGGCTCGAATGTATTGCAGAGAACGCTTCTAAGCTAAAGCGCCTGACTTTGGATCACTGCCCAGGTACGACTATCAAATTACTCCATAAGCTGAACGCAAAAGGCATCGCTTTCACCATCGAAGGCATTACCTTTAAGAAAAATAGATTAGATTTATCGAAAAGCAAGGACACTCTTACCGATGATGCATTACGACAAGCCTTAGAAGCCAATCCTGAAATAACGGAGTTGAGCGTATTTAACTGTCAAAAAATAACGGACGCAGGCCTAGCTCCACTTAAGAACTTTCAGTGGCTCACGTCGTTAAACTTGGGTGCTTGTAGCCAGCTTACCTATGGGGGCTTGCGGCAGCTTGCGGGCCTCACTCAGCTCTCTTCTTTAAACTTGCAGAGGTTTCATAAGCTTACTGATACGGACTTACAGCATCTTGTAGGCCTGACTCAGCTCACGTCGTTAAACTTGGATGGTTGTAGCCAGCTTACCGATGGGGGCTTACAGCATCTTGCGAGCCTCACTCAGCTCTTTTCTTTAAACTTGCATTCTTGTTATCAGCTTACCGATGGGGGCTTACAGCATCTTGCGGGCCTCACTCAGCTCATGTCGTTAACCTTGCTCCATTGTACCAAGCTTACTAGGAATGCTAAAGAGCAGCTTAAGAAACAGATACCGGGGCTAAGGATTAGTGGATAAGGGCCTGAGACAACCTGTAGCCGAGGAATAAAGTTCAACTGGCTAGAGTTTGACTGTAGCCAAATTTTGAAAAATCCACTTCAGACCCTTTCTTTTAGCCGGGCAAAAAGTCTGAAGTGAGACCAAAAGACAAGGGTATCGCAGTTACTGATCTGCGTATTTGGGTTTCTGGGTGAGACCAGGTTTTGTCAGGGGTCTAAAGAAAAGGCCCCTAAAGTCTTTACGCCTTAGGAGCCTCTCCTTCTTTTTGAACCTGTTTAGGGGTTCTTCTCTCTTTTTGTATAACTACGATTCCCAGAGAAATTATCTGAGAAGGCTGAGAGCTGCTTGGGGAGCAGAGTTAGCTTGGGCTAACATACCAATACCGGCTTGGGTTTTGATCTGCTGTCTGGCTAGCTCTCCGGATTCTGCGGCGACGTCTACGTCAGTTATGCGGCTAATAGCAGCTTGGAGATTGATCCTATTGATGCCTAACATTTCAGCGCTAAAGCCTAATTGGCTAGACTGGGCACCATTTTGAGCACGCATGGTAGCTACGTTTTGGATAGCGGTACGGATGTTGGCTATAGTAATACCAGCAGAGTCGATGGTATTGGCATCATCGGTAAGATCATTAGCGCCAGCGCCACCGACCTTGAGACCATCGTCTCCTACGAGACCGGCTTGGGTGACGTTCACGGTTTGTGTAGCGTCTTCGTTGATCACCACTCCGAGGTTAGTACCAGCGCCAGCAGCGTCAAACAAGGCTACACCGTTGAACTTTTCAGCAGCCAAGTTACCAAGTTGAGCTTGAAGAGCCTTAAACTCAGTTTGGTAATTCGTCTTGTCTTCTGCGCTTTTGGTAACGTCTTGGTGCATCATCTTGAGCTCAGACATACGGTCTAGGATACTGGTTACAGTCTTGAGGGCACCGTCTTGTGTTTGTAGAAACGATATGGCGTTACCGATATTTTGTTCTACCACACGAGTTCTGTGCTCAGCCGCTTCCATCTTCATCGATACGGCTAAACCACCGGCATCATCTGAGGGGGAGATGATACGCTTACCGCTAGACAAGCGATCGAGGCATTTCTGCAAGGCTGCATTCGTGCTAGACAGGGTCTTTGCGGCGCTAGCAGCGGGTATATTGGTATTGATAATAAGAGGCATATATCTATTCCTTGATTTGTTTTCGGCAACTTCCCTGTTGCCAAGGGGCCATGATTTGGAGGGGTTAGAAGGGCTGGCTACCCTATCACCCAATAATCAGAACTGGGCGATAAGGAAAGAATCGGTGGTTTGACTTGTAAGTTTAGGAGATTTTTGTAAAATCCTTTTTATGTACCCCTCTTCATTCCCTTCAGGCACTACACACACATCTGACTTTCCCTCGAGCGCTAGTGAATTAAGAAAAAAGCAAGTCCAGGCCCAGCAAGCCCAAATGGCTCAAAAGCAATCTGCTATTCAGGAACTGATGCAGAAGTGTACGAGTTTGGCAACAAGCCTCGTCAGCTTAGAAGCGACGAGCCTCTTTGACCGAAAAGTAGACGTGCAGACGGTACCGCCTCATAGCATCCAGGTAAGAGCAGGCAGTAGTTGCCCGCCTAATACGTATAGCATCCAAGTAGAAAAGCTTGCCAGCAGCTCTAGCTTGAGCGGGAGCGCTCCGGTTTTTCAGAGCCTGGGAGAAGACCCCACCCGCATCCCATTAAAGGACATTCCGGTACTTGAAGCTTTAGAAGAAGGCTTTTGTATCATCCAAGGGAAAAAAATTCTTGTTTCACGGGAGGATAGTTTAGACGATCTTATCACGCGTATTCAAAACGAGTCTGGAATACAAGTGGTGTACAACGCCTTAGAGCATACCCTCGAGTTTCAGAACCAGAGCCCCTTAAGGCTAGGGGCTCCCGGAGATAGCTCTAATTTGCTAGAGCTCCTAGGCGTTTTTGGAAAGGGAGGAAACACTAGCCTAAAAAGCTCAACCTTACTGAAGCTTGATTTTCATAAACCTCTAAACACTTTACCCTTAAAGGTCCCCTTAGCTTCTAGCGGAAAGTTTTGTATCAATGGGCTAGAATGCGCGTATACAGCCAGTGAAGATTCGCTGCAAACCGCCATGGATATGCTACAAAACAGTCCTGCCCAGGTCATCTTAAGCTATGAAAGGCAGGCACATGCTTTTAAGCTAGAAAATAAAATCAAAGGGGCCCTAGATATCTATACAGAAGATATAGAAGGTAACTTGCTAGCAGCTCTAGGCCTTAGAGGAGGCAAGCTTAACCTAGGTGAACCAAGCAAGATTCGCCTAAACAACACTAGCTACGCAGCAGCCTCTAGCCAGATAGAAGCCATAGACCATGGCGTACAAGACCTATCTATTCAAGTCATCGCCTTGGGTGAAGGAACACTCAACATCTCCGTAGACATCCAAGGCCCCAAAGACAAAATAGAAAGCCAGCTGATTAAGCCTTTTAATGAAATACAAAACTTTATTCAAAACAAGGCAGCCTATATCACCCAAGGAGAGAAGCGCCTCCCAGGCCCCCTAGGTGATGGAGACTTTACGAGGTTTGGCGATACGGTGCGGCGCAAGTTATCGGGCCTGGATGGAGAGCGTCTAGACGGTATTGGAAGCTTAGAATACCTCCACCAGCTAGGGCTGAGCTTTACAGACAGAGTCTTAAGCCTCAAAGACCCTATCTGTTTTGAAGACCAGCTAAAAAACCACCCCCAAGACGTGCAAAAGCTTTTAAGCAGCTTAGCAAAAAGCCTGCGGACCTATCTAGAACAACAAGTCCAGGCTCCTAAGGGAGGCAAGCCTGAAGGCTGGCTCTACACCAAAAAAGAAGCAGTGGGCAAGAGCTTACAAGCTCTGCAACAAGAAATAGAAACAGTTAACCAGCGTATCTTAGCAGAAGATGCTAAACGCAAGCAGGATGCATCTATTGTATCGAGCAACCAACGACGGATGCAGCAAGGATCCAACCTTTTTCCAAGAGCTTCCCTTTTTTAATCCAATATGCCCTATTACTACCTGGTACTTATCCTTTTGCTCAGCGCTTGTGGCCCTAGTAAACGCATGCAAGTGACTCAAAATTTCATCCCCTCTTACAACCCTAGCAATACCTATCAGAAGGAAAAACTGCCTCAAGGCGTGCAACGAGTGCTCCTACTACCCTTATACAGTAAGGATCAGGAATGGATCACTCTAGAACCCCTTCATCAATCCTTTCAGACAGAGCTGATACAAACCCACCTCTTTGAAGTCATCCCTGTGTCTAGAAAGCACCTCATAGAGCTCTTTGGGCAGCCGCAGTTTAGCTCTGTAGGTTCTTTTCCACCTAATTTTGTCGATACTCTGGCCCAATACTACCGCTGCGATGCTTTATTGCTAATAGACCTCAGTCAGTTTAGGCCCTATAAGCCTATGGCTATAGGGGTGAGGGCAAAGCTGGTGGCGCTAAAAGACTATAAACTCCTCTGGGCCTTTGATGCCATTTTTGATGCAGGAGATACCCGGGTAGCCACTGGAGCGAAACGCTACCAGCAACGCTTTCAAAGCCAAAATTACCCCCTGCATGAGCCTATTAGCGTGCTGCAAAGCCCCCGCTGTTTTTCCAGGTACGTCGCCTTTAGTGTCTTTCAAAACCTACAAGAGCTAGCGCCTAAAACCTCCGAAAAATAACCCTTTCAAGCAAACTAAGGAAATGTCTCCCTCCCTATCCCATGCAAAAGGTCTCTAGGGTTGGGCCTAAAAAAGCGGATATCACCCCTCTAAAACTAAAAGAGATGCTCAGCATGAGGCCTCTTTGGTGACTATCTAATGATCTCATGCAATTTCAGCCAAAACTAAGCCTTTACAGCTTTGAGCTAGGCAGATTACTCTCTTTGTATGCAGGCTCAACCTCTCTTTCCAGGTCTAGAAGACAGGCTAAAGACTTTTTTGCACGCAAGAGGCTCTATCCATCCTGAGGCCTTTGTAGCAAAGTCTGCTACCCTCATTGGCGACATACGTATTGGTAAACACTGTAGCCTTTGGCCTTTTGTGGCAGCTAGGGGAGATTTAAATTATATTGCTATGGGTGATGAAACCAACATCCAGGAAGGTGCCGTCCTTCACCTAGCAGAAAACCACCCCCTGCTCATAGGTAAAGGCGTTACCGTAGGGCATAAAGCCATCTTACACGCCTGCACGGTAGAAGACCACTGCCTGATTGGCATGCAGGCTACCGTCTTGGATGGAGCGATTATCGGTGAAGGGTCTATTATTGGGGCAGGAGCCTTGGTCCCTCAAGGAGTAAAGGTACCCCCGCGGTCCTTGGTTTTAGGCCTACCGGGGAAAATTGTACGCCAAGTAAGCGATGCTGAGTACGCCCATATTCTAGACAGTGCCCGTATGTATATAGGCCTTGCTAAGGCCCACCAAGCACTCAAGGGCGGAGGCTGGTTTAGCTAGAAAAGCATCTATTTAGTATAGAGGAAGATCTCTTGGCATAGGGGCTGCTACGTAAGACCTATTGTTTTATGAACTTAGGAATGAGCCAAGCCGCAGCTGCTATGGAAACGCTAGAATACTGGCGTGATATTACGGCTATGAATCTGGCCTCTATGCAAAAGCCAGGCCACAAGGAAGTCATCCCTGGAGCTTATGCAACAATAGTCAACAAAAACGCTAGGCTTCAAGATAATGATCCTCAAAGGTATCTACCCGAGTGTGCCTCTCAGAGTAATTTCACGCCAGGCTCTATGCAAAGAACAGACGTACCCACGCATTTGGCTCTAGAAGACCCTGATTGCTTTTTTGAGCTGGTGGATGAAGCGGGCAATAAAGTGTACACCCGGGATGGTAGTTTCCATTTTAATAAGAATAACGAGCTTGTCAGTGCTAGCGGCCATTACAAGGTAAGCAACAGTGGCTCTGCGCCTATTGTGCAAGTAGGGAATGGTTATCCCATCTGTGTTAGCAAAAATGGAAAAATCCAGCAAGGAGGCCAAGAGATTGGAGCCATCGGCGTATTCAAGCTAGACCCGACGACTGTGGAGATGGTTTCTGGAGGGTATAAGCTCAAAAAGGCTAAAGAGGCCCCACCAGCTGAGAAGTTCGAAGTGCTTCAAGGCGCACTTGAGAACAGTAACGTACAAACTCCCCAGCAAATGATCCGGCTGATAGACATCCAGCACCACTATGATGCGAATGCCGAAAGCCTCAAGGCTCTAGATGGAGCACTCGGAAAGCTTATTCAAAACATTTACTCCTCTTAACCTTTTTTGTGATTCAGCACTCTTTTTTATGTCTAACACTATAGCTTTATATGCGGCTGCTCAGGGCATGTATAATGATGAGCAAAAGCTCGCTGGTATCTCAAACAACCTAGCAAACTTAAACACCATCGCTTTTAAAAAAGATCGGGCAGAATTTGCAGACCTCATGTATCAAGAAACCAAAATGATAGGGGGAGACCCGGGGGATGGTTCTAAGAATACCAGTGGCGTTCAAATCGGTAATGGTAGCCAGATTATCGCTACCACACCCATCTTTAACCAAGGTAACCTCAGCCACACCGGAAGAGACCTAGATGTAGCCATAGAAGGGACAGGTTTTTTTAAACTAGAGCACCCTAACGGAGAGGTCTATTCTCGTGATGGCTCCTGGAAGGTCAATAATGAAGGGGACATTGTTACTAGTAGTGGCTACAAGGTCGCAGGCCTGCCAAACTTAAAGAACTATACCCACCTGTTTATATCCGATACGGGGGAGATGACCGTTCAATACGGCGACAGGCAAGAAACGTATAAGATAAACCTGTATCGAGTACCCAGTGAAACAGGCCTCAAAAAACTGGGTAACAACCTCTATGCGCTAACAGGCGCTAGCGGTGAAGCCCAAGCTGGTGAAGCCGGAAAAGAAGGCATGGGGGTCGTGCGTCATCAATATTTAGAACAGTCTAACGTCAAGGCTGTAGAAGAGATGATTAGCATGATAGACGTGCAGCGCAGCTATGAGATCAAATCTAAGGCTATACAAACCGTTGACCATATGATGGCTACGGCCACACAGATCAAGACCTCCTAGTCCTCTTTTTCAATGTATCTCGCTTCTGATTTTACTTTTTCAGCTCATGCTAAAGGCCTTCTTTCCTAATCTAGTCTTGCTTTTTTGCGTTTTTTTAAGCTCCGCCCCTCAGCTGAGCTTTGCTTATTTTGACTCTCTGAAGACCCTAGGAAACCAAGACCCTACCCCCGTTCTAACGGCCTATGCCCCCCCCCAAGCCCTACCTCTGAAAACGATTGAAGCCCTCTCTAAAGCCCCCAGTCCTAAACAAAACTTTTATATCCTAAGCGAAAAGGCGGTGAAAGAGGAGATCCGTCGCCAGCTCCAGGAAAAGTATGCCCTTGAAGGCGAGCTCAAAATTTTCCTCAACAAAGCCTTTCAGGACCTCCCTCTCAAAACAGAGCACTGGGAACTCGAAATTACCCAGTGCCCTCCAGATAAACTCAGCGACAAGTTTCTCCTTAGCTTTAATATCTTAAACGGCCCCCATCTTTTAGGCCAATGGCAGCTCCCGGTGAGAGCAGAGCTATGGAAAGATGCCTATATTAGCCTTCGCTATATTCGAAAGGGAGAAAATCTTTATGATAGAGACTTTAAGACCCATCCCGTAGATGTCTTGCGCATGCGAGGCCGGAGTGTCAGCACCCATGAAGACCTAAGCGACTATGTGGCTGAACAAAACGTCCCCCAAAATGACGTCCTCATCTATCATGACATCAAGCGTAAGCCCGATGTTGTCAAAGGCCAGATGGTAGACGTATTGGCTGAAGACTGTGGAATTCGCATCCAAACCAAGGCGAAGGCCCTGCAAGATGGTATCAAGGGAGAATGCATCAGCGTACAAAACATACAGTCTAAGAAAAATATCCAGGCCCAAATCATAGGAGATAACCTCGTAAAAGTACATTTTTAATGCGCTCTGAACGAATAGCTTTGTGTGTATTGTTTTTTCTTAGCCTAGGAGGCGGGCTTGTCTTGCCGTTCCACAAAGCTTATGGAGAATCGCTCTGGCTGCGTTCTACCACGAATGAAAGAGGGATGTTTTCAGATAGGAAAGCTTATAGGGTGGGAGATGTGGTAAAAGTGATTGTCAACATCAGCAGCGCTACAGATAAAGCAGGCCTAAAGCTCTCACGCGATGAAAAACGGGAAAATTCAACGCTGGATAATCCTGCTTATCAGTACTTTATCAAAAAGGCTGCAAAGATCATTAATGCCAATCTAGAACCGTCTGACCTGCACTCCACCTCTGCCCATAAAGGGAGCGGAGAAGTCAAAATAGACACACTCGATGCGTTTGCGACCTTTACCGTTACCGTCATTGATGTATTACCCAATAAAAACTTAGTCTTAGAGGGCTCCCGCCAGCTAAAGCTAGCAGACCAGCTGGTCTTTACGAGCCTAAGGGGGATAGCTAGAGCAGATGATATTTCAAGGACGAATGAGATCGATGCTAGCAAAATAGCAGATATGCACTTTGAAATCTTTACCGAGGGCAGCATCACCGACGTACAAGAAAAGGGCCTGGTTACACGGCTGAATGATGTTACCAATCTATTTTAGGATGAAAAGGTATCTCCCTGTTTTCACTAGCTTGCTTTGCATGGTCCTAGGACTAGGCTTAGGCTTTTATGGCAGGCTTGAGGCTTCGCGCATCAAGGATATCACGACTGTAGAAGGCCTAAGGGATAACCAACTGATTGGCTATGGCATCGTAGTAGGCCTATCAGGCACAGGCGATTCGTCTCTAGCTTATACAAATGCTAGTATTTCCAATACACTTAAGCACTTTGGAATAAACCCAGAAAACGCAGACTCTAAGAATATTGCAGCCGTGATGGTTACAACGGATATCGCACCCTTTACAAAGCCAGGGTCTAGGATCGATGTTACTGTGTCCTCCATAGGTAATTGCAAGACCTTACAGGGAGGGGTACTCCTTCAGACACCCCTTGAAGGAGCGGATGAAATCGTCTACGCTGTGGCCCAAGGCCCTCTAGCCGTAGGGGGCTTTTTAGGAGGCACATCTGGCGGCGAAGGCCAAGGGAGTGCTAGCGTGCAGCAAAACCACCCCACAGTGGCTCGTATTGCAGGAGGCGCCATCGTAGAAAGAGAAATCATTACCGACCTAGGAGACGACCATACCTTAGGCCTTATCCTGCGTAACCCAGACTATACCTGTGCTGTTCGCATAGCGGATGTCTTAAATAGGGCCTTTTCTGGTATTGCAAAGGCAGAAAACCCAAACCTTGTGCACCTGAATATTCCAGAAGAATACCAGGGCCAGGCGATCAATTTTTTGGCCCTCATAGGAGAGCTGGAGGTGTTTCCAGATCTTCCTGCCCGTATCATCATCAATGAAAGAACGGGCACTATTGTAGCCACAGCCAATGTGCGGCTATCTAGAGTGGCTGTGAGCCATGGCTCGCTGACTATTTCCATCTCTTCTACGGCTGAGGCCAGTCAACCCTCTCCCCTAAGCCAGACAGGAGATACCAAAATGGTGAATAATTCTCAGGTATCGGTAAACGAAGTCAAGGGTGGCTTCCAGGTTTTAGGAGATTTTCCGACTATAGAGCGGCTCACTTCAGCGCTAAATGCCCTGGGAGTATCTTCTAGAGAGATGATGTCTATTCTGCAATCCATCAAAAACGCTGGCGCACTTCAGGCTGAGCTGATTGTCAATTAATCTTACCTTGTTGGCCCTTGCTTGATTTTTAGTCTTTTTATGAACCCCCTTACAAATTTTAGTATCTTTAACCCTGCTAGTCTTCAGCGCACCTTGGAAACCCCAGGCTTGGACGAAAAGCTTAAAACCAAACTATGCGCCCAAGCATTTGACAGCTTGTTGCTCACTAAAGTCTTAGAAAAAGCGCTCGACTCTCCCTTCAAAGACGATACATCTAAAACTATGGCAGGGCAGACTATTTACTCTAGCCTGACTGCCCAGGTCTTAGCCCATACCCTTACCCAAGAAGGTGGCCTAAAACTTGCTGATCCTAGCTACTTTTCAACTTCCTCTGCTTTGTCTTTACATGAATAATGGTCTATCCCCCAAGGCTATAGAGCCTTTATGCAACTGCCTCCGGCAAGAAATTAGCGAATACGGAGGCCTTGTCTGCCTTTTAAATGAGCAGCAAAAACTTATTTTCTTTAGAGATGCCCAGGGCCTCCTAGAAGTAAACACCTTAATTGAAAAGCAAGTAGAGCATATCAGTTCTCTCAAAGATCAACGATTTAGCCTCATAGCAGGCTTAAAAGCCCTGTCTCCTAAGGCGCTAGAAAAGGTGGAAGACTTTATGAACCTTTGCCCCCTCCCCTACAAGAACCTCATTCAAGACCTAATTGATAACCTCTTACTGCTGAGTCAGAAAATAGGAGATAAAACAAGGCAGAACAACCAGTACCTAGAAAATGCCCTCCAGGAAACCCAGTCTTTGTTTAAAAAAGTCCTCTCCCAAGCGAGTGTAGCTACCTATACAAAGAAGGGAAACCTCACTTTCACCTCAGCCTCCAGAAACAATTAAAGCTCTATGTCTTTATTTTCTGAGATTAAAAACCAAGCCAATGCCTTAAATGTCTTCACTCAGTGCCTGAAGACGACTGCTAAAAATATTAGCAACCTGACGAATGAAAACTATGCTAAAGAAAGCGTTTCTATTGCTCAGGCAGGCACCATTCAGATCGGCAGCAATATCCAAAGCATGGGGATAGTAGTGAAAGATATCAAGCAAAGCCGGGACAGCTTTTTAGACAAGGAAATTCATAAGCAAACCATGTCAATCCACGCCCTGAAAGTAGAAGAAGAGCTGGCTCGCATCCTAGAACTCAAGGTAGATGAAAATATCCAACGCACCGGTGACCCAACGACTATTGGTAGCCTGGGGATAGATGCGCTGAATACCAATGGCCTTTCTTCCTTTATAGATAATTTTTTTAACAGCCTTCAAGAACTCTCGGGAAACCCAGTAGACACGTCCAACAAAGAGATTCTCCTCTCGAGAGCAGCCTGTTTGTGTGAGAAGTTTCGCCAACTAGCTCAAAATTTCTCAGCCTTAGATGAAAGGGTAGAATCGTATAAAAACAATACCCCCGAGGAGGTAAACTACCTTTTAGCTAAATTAGCAGATATCAATAACCAAATCATTCTAGCTAAAGGCAATAAAGCGCTCGGGGCAGACCTAGACTATATCAACCAGCGCCAGGCAACACTGGAAGAGCTGGCCCAGTATATTCACTTTGAGGTAAAAGAAGAGCCCAACCCCACCCCTGAGGGTCAGCCTATTTATAAGCTTATGATACCAAATGGGACGCCTGAGGGGATAGTTCTAGTCCAAAACTCTAAGGTATTTCATACGCTTCACTATCGAGAGCAAGATCGGGAGTTTTTTGTCCAAAGCCCCCAAAATGAAGCAGCCCCTGTAACGATTCTTGGCGGCAGGCTCAATGGTTATTCTAGGTTTCAAGATGATTTTCTAAAACCTTTTTCAGAAAGAACGAATACCTTAGCCCAGCAGCTCACAAAATCCATCAATCAGGCCTATGGTGATACATTTTTTGAAATACCAGCAGACCTGCAAGGACCTAATTTTGGAAATTTTGGCGCTAAGGATATGCAGCTTAACCCAAACTTAAGACCTCAAAATTTCACTACAGGCACACGAGAAAAGGGATCTAATGAAATTCTCATAAAAATGATTGAAACCTACAGCTATGAGCATAGCCAGCCGGATGATGCGATCAGTGGCACCTTTCAAGAACATTACCGCAATACCCTTGCTTCTTTTGGCGAAAAGCTACACAATTTAAGCGACCAAGTAGACAAAGAGCGTTCTAATGAAGTCAATATCAAAAACCGCAGAGACTCTCTCATTGGGGTATCTTTAGATGAAGAAACAGCCAATATGAGTTTATTCCAAAAAGCCTATAATGCAACAGCTAACGTTATTGGCCTTCTGAATAGTCTTTTAGACACTATTATTAATCTAGGAAAACGGTAATTTTTTATGGCAAATCTTACCCGTCTGACAAATACAGCCCTGAATAGGGACGTTTTGCAAAACTTGCAAACTCTAACGAGCAAGCAGCACGCCTTAGTCAAAGCACAGGCTACAGGCCAAAATGTACATGCTATCAGCCAAGACCCAGCCGCCATTAGCCAAGCCATTCATTACCATACAGAAAAGCGAAACTTGATTCAGATGAATCGCAACTGTGTGCGGGTGGATTCTTTTTTGAACATCACCCATAGTACCCTAAAATCTATTTATGAACTGCTGGAAAGAGGACAAGAATTGGCAGCTTATAGTAGCTCTGAGGTGAATAGAAACAACCTCTTTGCCTATGCCCAAGAGGTAGAAGGCTTGGTGAATCAGCTCGCCTTACAAATCAATCAGCGTTATGTGACAAAGTATCTCTTTAGTGCATCCAAAGCGTATGAATCTCCATTTGTAATGGAAAAAGATGAAAATGGAACTATCCAAAAAGTAGCCTATCAGGGAGGGAAGGAAAACCCAGCGGAGATTTTTGTCAGCGAAGGAACGAAAGAAAGTGGCTTCCTAGAGGCTGAAAAAACCCAAAAACTCTTAGACCTCATGCAGCATATGTTGGACCTTCGCGATTCCCTCAAAGAAGGAAATATAGACAATGTCAAACATGTGCAAAAAGCTCTGACTGTAGATGAGTATAACCTCAACCAAAGCATGAGTAGCTTAGCAGCCAGGATGCAAAAAATGAAAATCGTTAACAATAACAATAGTAACGAGTTTACCTCTGTAGAGTGCAACCTCAGCAACCTCTTAGATGTCGACTTGTTTACCACTGCAGCCGGCATCAAAAATATAGAACACACCTTGAAAATGAGCCTTAAAGTCTCTAGTATGCTTCTAAACAAAACCAATTCTTTAATGGACTATCTTCACTAGTAGACCTCTTGCAGAACCACGTATTTTGGTTTCTGGGCGAGGCCAAATAAATGAGGAACCGGAGTGTACAAAAGCGTAACAAAGGATTCCGATCTTATTTTTGACGAACTTAAGACACAAAAGACAATGGTTTCGCAAGAGGTCTAGTCTATTATTCCAAGCTTTAACCCCCATGCTTATGATCAAATATTGCCCGAACCAATCCCGAACAAGAGCGCACAGCGCTTTAAAAAACACCCATCCGACCGAAGCCTTGCATTACTCTATAGACTTACCCTTAGGTTTAATTGGTTTTCCGGCTTTACGGAAGCTGAAGGTCTCTTCCCATCCAGAAGAAGCACCCTTTTTGCATCTACAAGACTCTGAAAAAGGGGAAATAGAGTTTATCGCCCTAGAGCCTTATGGGATCTTTAAGGACTATAAGGTGGAAATCCTAGACCCAGACCTAGAGTACCTAGATATTCAAAGCCCTGAAGATGTCCACATCTTAAATATCGTTTCTATTCCCAATGAGGCAGAGGCAAGGGACATCACTGTAAACTTGGTAGGACCTATCATCATCAATCGTAGGACAAACCTAGGTAAACAGATCGTTATCGGTAACTATAAAGATTATTCCTCTACGCATATTCTCTTTGACTATAAAAACTAAAGCACTGTACCGTCTCATAACCTTTCCCCTCCTCCCCTCATGCTAGTTTTATCCAGACAAGAAGAAGAAGCTATTATCTTAGGCGATAACATAGAAATTCAAGTGATACGTATTGATAAGCACTCGGTAAAACTAGGCATCAAGGCCCCCAAAGACGTGAGTATTTATCGCAAAGAAATTTACGAAGCCATTCTCAAGAATAATCAGGTAGCCTGCGTCCCTACGTCTGCAACAGCGCTCCAAATACCTACAGAAAAAATTATTTTCTTCGCCAAGCACTTGCGCTTAGAAAGCGACTTATAGAACTCTGCTCTATAGTTTGATTTATATTCTAGCTAAATACTCCAAGGCTAGTTCATAGCCCATGGGCCCTAGGCCGCTGATGCTTCCCTGGCATACAGCAGAGAGTAAAGACATTTGACGAAAGGGCTCTCTGGCATAAATATTAGACAGATGCACCTCTAATACAGGATAGGGCATGTAAGCTATAGCGTCTCTTAAGCTGACGCTGGTATGGCTGAGGCCTCCAGCATTCAGGATAAGGCCATGTATGCCCTTTTCTGCCCAATCTTGAAGCAGGTCTATTAAGACGCCCTCATGATTGGACTGCTCAAAGATCACCCTTAGGCCCAAAGAGCTTGCTTTGGCCTCCAGCTCTTTTTGGAGTTGCCTTAGAGGCATCTCTCCATAAATGTTTTTCTCGCGTTTGCCTAGGTCGTTTAAATTAGGCCCATTTAGGACAGCAATAGTCTTCATGATTTCACCCGCTTGGATATCTTTTTATGCTTCTACATAATAAAAATGATCTTTTCCCACAAGTCAAAGCAATACCCATCCGTCCTCGTCGCCTGAAGGCTTCTGCAGGTTTGCGGCAGATTTTAGAGGGTGAACGTTTGCATACTTCAAATTTTATACAGCCTCTTTTCGTTATGGCAGGAAACGGTTCTCCGCAGGCTATTCGAAGCATGCCAGGTATAGAGCGTTTTCCATTGCAGGCTTTACTGAAAGAATGCGAAAGTCTCTTAAGCCTAGGTATCAAGGCTGTTAGTCTTTTTCCTTGTATAGATCCATCGTATAAAACGCCTTGCGCAAAAGAAGCCTTAAATCCGGACACTATCATTCTTAAAGCCATACGCCTTCTAAAAGAACATTTTCCAGAGCTTTTACTCTTCTGTGATATTGCCCTAGATCCCTATACAAGCCACGGTCACGATGGTGTCCTCAATTCTAAGGGGACAGATGTTGACAATGACGCAACGCTGGATATCCTAGCCCAGCAGGCCTGCCTTGTCGCTGAAGCGGGGGGAGATTTTGTTGCACCCTCAGACAAAATGGATGGTACCGTAGGCGCTTTACGGAGTGCCCTAGACGCTCAGGGCTTTCCTTATGTGGGGATTTTGGCCTACACAGCAAAGTTTAACTCTAGCCTCTATGGTCCTTTTCGTGAAGCTGTAGGCAGTGGCCAAACAAAAAAACCCTACCTGAATAAAGGAAGCTATCAGCTACACCCTGCTAATAGCCGCGAAGCGCTGCGTCTAGCCAAGTTAGATGAGGCTCAAGGAGCAGATATGTTGATGGTAAAGCCAGCGGGGACATATTTGGATATTATTTATCAATATCGTCAAGCGACTGCACTTCCGATCGTTGCGTATCAAGTCTCGGGTGAGTACGCACAGATCCATGCTGCGGCAGCCCAAGGCTATTTAAGTCTTGAGTCTACTAGAGATGAATCTTTAATAGCCATCAAACGAGCTGGGGCAGATCTCATCTATACGTATTTTGCCAAGGCCGTTGCCCAAAGCTTAAACCTTCAATCCTAAACGGTTATGCCTGCTTTACGTTTTCTTATTCCTTTATTTATAGGCTTTTGCCTGCACTATATGCCATGCCCTGCTGGCCTAGAAAAGGATGCGTGGTGTTTATCTGCTATCTTCGTAGCTACTATTGTGGGTTTTATTACAAAGCCTATGCCCATGGGCGGCGTCGCCCTTTTGGGGCTTGGGGTGGCAGCACTTACAAATATTATACCCATGCATGTAGGACTGCTGGGCTTTGGGTCCAACGTTACGTGGCTGATTGTCTTTGTCTATTTTATCGCACGGGGTTTTATCAAAACTCGTCTCGGCATTCGAATTAGCTATTTCATTATCAAATGGATGGGGAGCCGTACGCTGACATTAGGCTACGGTATTATGCTGATAGAGTTTCTCATTGCACCGCTTATACCCAGTAATGCGGCAAGATCAGGGGGTATCATCTACCCCTTGCTAACGTCTATTAGCACAGCTCTAGGCAGTAAGGTTGAAGATAAAACCGAGCGGCGCCTCGGGGCTTACCTTGCCCAAGTGGCTGCCCAAGGCAATTCTGTTACGAGCGCGATGTTTCTGACTGCCATGGTCGCTAACCCTCTGATCCAAGCAACAGCAGCTAGCATGGGTGTAGAAATTACCTGGACAAGCTGGTTCATGGCCTCTTGCGTTCCAGGCTTTGTCAGTCTGCTTTTAATCCCCCTGGCGCTCTACTATCTCTACCCGCCCCAGTTAAAAGTCATCAGTCATGCAAAAACGATTGCTAGCACTCATCTGAAAGAAATGGGAAGAATGAGTCCTAAAGAATACATCATGGCTTTTACCTTTTTTGCCATGCTAGTCTTGTGGATTATGGCCAAGAAGTTTGCTATCCACATAGAAACGACGGCTCTTTTAGGGGTAATTGTCCTCCTCGTATCAAAAATTCTCACTTTTGAGGACATCTTAGCTGAAAAAGAAGCCTGGCACACGCTCATTTGGTTATCTATTCTCATTATCATGGCCTCTACGCTGCAAAAGCTTGGATTTATCAGCTGGTTTAGCCAGCTGATGCAAGGGTGCATCACCTGCAGCAACTGGCACCTGTCTGCCCTTTTACTGCTAGTGATTTATTTTTATAGCCACTACTGCTTTGCCAGCAATGCCGCCCACGTCAGTGCTATGTATGCCGCCTTTGTGGGTATTGCAATCTCGCTAGGGACCCCCCCTCTCCTCGCCATACAAGTCTTTGCCTTTTTTAGTAGCCTCTACGGCACCTTGACTCACTACAGCTCTGCGGCCTCTGCTGTCATCTACGGGGGCGGCTTCGTCCCAGTGGGGCAGTGGTGCTACCTAGGCTTTGCAATCAGCGTGCTCAACTTTATCGTCTGGATAGGAGTTGGCAGTGTATGGTGGCGCATCATTGGCCTCTGGTAAATAGCATGCATTATCTTAAAAAAAGCCCTCTATGCGCTTAAAGTTTGGGATCGTTTTGCTTTTGATATTTTTCCTTAGCCTATACTCTCGTCTAAGCGCCTCTCCGCTTGGAATGACGCAACTGGGAGCCCCCGTAAAAGACTTTTGCCTTCCTGTTTTTGGGGAGTCAGGCTACAAAATCTGGGACCTCAGTGGAAGCGAGGGCCACTACCTCAGCCCAGAACATCTACAGGTTACAAGCATGCAGCTTAGAACCTTTAGCGGCGAAGAAGCCCTACAGATTGAAGCCATTCTCAAAAGTCCTTGGGCTCAGATCGACCTACCTCAGAACATCGCCGAAAGTGAGGCCAGTATCCATATTCAAGGCCCAGGCTACACTGGAGAAGGTATAGGATGGACATGGAAGGGAAAGACGCACACGCTATTCCTGAAGACTAATGTGCGCGTTGTCTTTCAAAATACTACTTTGACGACCCCTAACACAAGCCAACTATGAAGCGTTTAGTCTTTATCCTAACTCTATCTGTAGCTAGTGCCTACTCTCTTCTGCTGGGGCAAGAAACGGTGATCACCAGCCAAACTTTGCGCCTGGTAGAGGGGGTTGAGAGGGATCATTTTTACTTTGAGGGCAAAGTAGAAGTCGTAGGAGACGGTCTTTTTGTAAGCTGCGAACAGCTCCATGTGGTCTCCGAGGCAGAAAGCTCCAGCCCTTCTGGCACAAAGGTCCAAATGGGAAATATAGAAACGATGAAAGCCTCTGGGCATGTATATATCCACCAAGAAGACAAAGAAGCTTGGGCTCAAGAAGCAGAAGTCTTTCCCCAGGAAGGAAAACTAGTCCTCACCCATAATGCCCGCCTAAAAGACGAGCGCGGTGCCGTTGAAGGCCACCGCATTACACTATTTAAAGGCCAACAAGAAGCCATTGTGGAAGGACCTCCAGATAAGGCCACTCGCCCCACCCTCATTCTTCATCAATTGCCGCAAAAAAAACCCGAAAGTCCCACGTCTGAACCCCAAAACTAGCCTCCTTTAACAAGCAAAACCTATCCTTAAAATTTAGGCTTTTCTTTTGAATAAAAATACTTAAATACTGGAAATTTATAAACCTAATCACTCTCCACTCAAACCCATATCACCTATGAGCGAGATCTCTCTTTCTTCAAGTACAGACAGTTCCATGCACTTCAGTGCTACCGAGGCCAATGCCCATATTCCTCTGAGTTACACAGAGGCTAGAGCCCTCTACGCAGAAGCAGAAAAGGCCTTGTTAAAAGTACAGGTGAGTATTCGAGGCTTTATCTTTTCCAGGTGGATCTTAGGGTCTTACTTTGAAAAAGAAAAACAAGCTTTGGGTACCCAGTGGCAGACCTGGCTGAAGGAAAAATGGCCAGAAGTCTCGCTCAAAACCGCTATGCTCTGGATAGCCTTCCACTCTCGTACGTCTCTGACTAGCATTCAAGACACGAAGCTCCCTACGCTAAAGAACGATTATCTGCAGAGTCTGCACGCTTGACAAAAAACTTCTGGATCTTATACACTTAGATGCTACAAAACAGTCTATTGAGTATAGCTTAAGGCTTTTTCTTTCTCCCTTCACAGATGGACTTTTCACCTCTCAGTCAGCAGTTTACCCAAAGGCTTAGCTTGCATCCTTCCCCAGTAGATGGGAAGCCCCCTATTGCTGTCAAGGCTAGCCCTGCACCTCATCCGTTGCTAGATTTCCCCTTGGCTTCCCATACCCCTTCTCTGGCTGCTAGCCCTGAGCCCCTCTCCCCAAGCCTGACATCTTCCCCAAAGGATCGCAGCCATCATTTTGTGCCTCAGCGCTCTTTGCGTCGTATACAAGCCAATTCATCCCTTCACAATGATTTTTACTTCCTAGAACCCAGCAAACCCCAAGGAGATTTAGAGGTGCGCATCTTGGATCTATCTCAGCAAGAAGAAAAAACGCACAGTCAAAAACACCTCAAGGCTAAGCTGCTTTTCCAGTGTTACCAACACTCTCAGTTTAAAAACCTAAACTTTGAAAGCCAGCTCCTCTGTTACCTTTCATTACTACAACTGAAAGAGAAAAACAAGTACACTTTTATTAAGATAAATCCTCAGGACCTCCACCCTACGCTCTTCCCCCTACGCCAAGGCTTCGGGCGGACAGGCTGAGCTTTTTATCTCTCGAAGCTTCAACGTAGTTAGAAGCGTAGGGAGACGGGCGGCAAGCCGCCCAAGCGAGGCAAGAGCTAGGAGTGTCTCCCGAAGCCTTGGCGTAGGGAGACGGGCAAACGGCCAAGTCAAATAAACAAAAAGTCTAATGCAGCTTTCCTCAATTGCCCTAATAAGGTTCAAACTGTCTTGCATACCTATCTCACTCAGGGTTAAGCCACTCTTGGCTCCAGCCTTGCTATCTTTTGCCCATATCGCAATCTCTCCTTGCTAAAGGTCAGGCTTTATAGCTTCTTTGTCTTCTTCAAACTTATCTGCTAAAAAGCCTCCCACTTGGGCATTCCATAAGTCTTGGTATAGCCCTGCCTGAGCCAAAAGATCGCTATGCTTGCCACGTTGGACGATAACCCCTTGGTCAAAGACCAAAATCTCATCCATATGGAGTAAAGTAGATAGGCGGTGGGCAATCACCAGGCTAGTTTTTCCTTCCATAACACGCCATAAAGCATCTTGAATGTAGCCTTCGGTAATAGAATCGAGCTGAGAGCTAGCCTCGTCTAAAATCAGAATCGGCGCATTTTTGAGTATCGCTCTAGCTATGGCTATACGTTGGCGCTGCCCACCCGACAGCTTTATGCCCCTTTCCCCCACCAAAGCATCATAGCCTTGGGCTAGATGGCTGATAAACTCATGCGCATGAGCCTTTTTGGCAGCCTCTATCACCTCTACGTCGGTGGCATCTAGCCGACCGTAGCGAATATTCTCAAGGATAGAGCGGTGAAAGAGCACAGGCTCCTGAGGAATCATTCCTATCGCCTCACGTAAAGAGGCCTGACTAAGGGTTTGGATATCCTGCCCGTCGATATAGATATGGCCAGAGTTTATCTCGTAGAGCCTAAGGATCAAATTCACAAAAGAAGTCTTCCCGCTGCCTGAATAGCCTACCAAGCCTATTTTTTGCTTTGCTGGAAGGGTTAAAGACAGGTCTCTAAAAAGATCCGGTATGCCTGGGTAGCTAAAGTTTACTCTGTCAAAGCGTATTTCTCCTAAAGTCACTCTGCATAGGCTCGCTCTCGGCACGTCCTGTATTTCCTGGGCCTTAAAGAGGCTTGAAAAGCTCTGCTTAGCCTTCCCCAACGCCTCATTCAGGCTATCGACTTGTTCCATCGTCCACCACAGCGTCCACCCCACATCCGTCACTAGGCCCAAGATCAGTGCAAAATCCCCCACACTCACATGCCCCTGGGCCCTTAGTTTTACAAGAGCATAAGCCATAAAAGCAAGCAGCACGCTGATGATAAAGCCCTGTAGCAAGTTAAAGACCAGTAAAAAGCCCTCTTTTTTCCTAAAATCTTTGCCCAAGCGCTCTAAAACTATCCCCAGAAGAGACTTTTCAAAGCCTAGCCTAGCGAATAAGCGCACATTCTGAGCATTACTAATCGCATCTACGACTTGTCCCGACAGCTCCGCCTGGGTTTTAGCATAGGCATCTGACAAGCCCACTATCCGCCTTGAAACCCACACACTGCCTACTGCAAACACGACGCACCACACTGCCAAAGCATAGGCAAAAATAGGACTCACCAGATACATAGAAACGAGGCTCACCAACACTACCGTCAGCCCCCGTACAATATAGCGGGCTAAATCATGTACCATCTTTTCAGTGCTTTCTGCTAGGGTATGTATCTGGCTAGCTAATTTTCCAGCTAGATGGTTCTGGAAAAACTGGTAGGAATGCTGGCTGACATATTCGAAGCTTTTTGCAATCAAGCTTCCTTTCACCAACGGCTGTATCTTATAATTAATGAGGTTCATGGCCCGCCAGCTCACATTATGGACTTCATGATTGAGTACCAAAAATAAAATAGGCCAAATAATAGCGCCCAAGCTATCGTTGTCTGCGCTGATGGCCGCTAGCCTATCGATAATAACCTTTATCAGATAGTAGTTGAGGGCGTTCCATAGGCCTGCAACGACTGCACAGAGGCCCATCAGGAAAAACCAGAAGCGATACGGCTTTAAAAAATAAACAATAAAGCTCCACAGACTTTTTAACGCAAAAGGCGGCATATTCCACAAAAAAGTAATTTTACAGGCCTAGCGGAGCAAGCTTCTTTTTTTCAAGTCTAGCTTAGGAACAGTTAAGCTTTATTTAAACCATTAATCTTTGCTTCTAAACCATCTAAAAAACTAGTAATTTGCCCTTCTGCGATTAAGCTCTTTGCGCCTATTTGGTCTTTATACACATGCCATTCATCCATGAGTTTTTGGCTGAATGCATCTAGGTCAGAGGGTCTCAAGTTTGGATTGGCTTGGGAAACTTTTTTTCGGAAAAGAGTTTTTAAATCCTCATCCTGGCCCTTAAATTCAAGACCCAAAAGTAAATCATTATTCTTAGAAGCTACATATAGTATTATATTCTTATTTATAGTCTCCATCTCTTCGAAACTGAGCGATTGGTTCGTAATCCGTGGAGCCATATCTTGTATCACCCAATTCCGAAGGTTAGTATTAGTATTATAAATCTCTTCTATACTTGCCATTCCCTCTCCTTGCCCAAGTAGCTTTGCCTGAGTCAGTTGCGTCATTTGGTTTCTTTTTTTGGCATAAGCTTTTAAGGCCAGGTTTAGATCTTGTTTATTATTTGGATTACTAAGCAAGTCAGAAAGAATCTTGGCATACTGGTCAGCTCTTAGGCTACCTTCGGTACTAGGATTTTGGCTATCAGATACGTGTATGTCTGAAGGGTTAGAAGCAACAGCTTCCTTAGCTTTTTCCTGAGCTAAAACAGCTTCAAAACCTTCTATCGCAGGAGATCGGTACTGACTTCCGCTCGTATCTATAGGGTCAAACTGAACGTCATCTAGAAGATTTACTGAAATAGCCTCAGGAATACCTGTATTATTTTCTAAATTACTCAAATGCTGAATAAATGCCTCATACTTTTCAAGTCCCTTTAATTCAGCATTTTGGCTACTAAACCGTGCGAGTTCTTGCAGGAGAAAGCCCTGAGCTTCAGGCGAAAAGGATGATTCTTTTAGAAGCCGATCTAAGGGTTCTTCTTCTATCGCTTCTAGTTCTGTGTAAGCATGTTGTATATTTTTTGCTTTTAAGGCTAAGGCATGATAGGTAGTATCAAAGGTAGATGCTGCCTGCTTGCAAAAATCATCTACAAAGCCTAGGGCCCTAGCATCTAGGTTGATATAGTTGGTTTCTTTCCAGGCATTTAATAAATTTTTTACAGAGCCTATCCATGCATCTATCCTTTCTTTAGCTTTTCCTTCCAGCTCTACGTGTTCAGCTTGCAAATTTTTAATCAAAGTATCAATGTCTGCTAGCTTATCTCTAATCGCTTTCTGAGCCAGCTCAGGCGTTTTATACTTAATGGATTTATCAGGACTAGCCATAGTCGCAAAACGCATTAGGTCTGGGAATTTATTGACATGCTGCTCTAATTTTTGCTGTGCAGAGCTTTTAAAATTAAATTCCTTTTCCATCACCGCTAACCTATCCTCATTCAAGCTAGCCAGTTTGGATTGAACAAGCGTCTTTATACTTGCTTGGTCTTCTGGGGTTAAATCCCCATAAAAAACACCCCGCTGGGCTTTGAAAGAAGCTTTTTCTCTAGAACTTGCCCTTTCTTTTTTGCTAGTTCTGTTCAGCCAGTTTTGTTTAGCCTGGGCCTTTGGTCTTTGAGGAGAGGGTACTACAACAGGGGGAGGGGTAGTTTCAGCGTTTTGCTTCTCTAGGGGGTGCGGGATCGTCTTGTCAAGCTCAGTACTAATGGCCTTTCCTTCTTGCTCCAAAGCCTGAGCTATGGTTTGTAGCTTTCCATAGGTGACGGTCCCTTTAAATACGCCTTCTTGAGCCAAACGTTGTGCTAGGTCTTTACTTCCGTGTTCTTGTACAAATCGTTTTAGCTTTTCCCCCTCATAGCTTGTTTTTTCATGCTTAGATGCCCCAAACTGCGATACTGCATGCTTGAGCTGTTTCACCCTTCTTCCTGCGGTGTCGTAAGGGTTTCTTCCGCCAATGGTGAGCTGCAACTTTCCCTCTTTTTCCCTGACGCCTACCCTCGAACTAACTGAGGTGCCTTGATAATCTTTAACAATCTGACTCAATCGTGCTACTCGAGTATTCATCTTATTGATTTATTAATATCAATTATAATTTATTAAAAATAATAAATCAATATCAAAAAAAGATTAAGTGGGGGTCTATTTTCAATCAGTAGACCTCTTGCGGACCTACGTATTTTTCAAAGGATTCCAACCTGTCAGGCGTAGCTCATAGAGCGAAGACTGAGTCTATTTTTGACGAACCCAGAGACCAAAAGACAATGGTTTCCCAAGTGGTCTATTTTGAGATCCGATGTCTCATCCTTTCGTATCTAAGCTGCTAAACTTATAAAGCTTTAGGCCTAGAAAAAACTAGCGAAGCTAAAAGGGCTCTTTGGCCTCGTGTGAGCGCTTTACGCTCTGGAGTACGAGTCATCTCCTGAAATGCCGCTGACACTGACTCTTTGCCTCTAGCCTGAGCCTTGGCAGGAGCCATTTCGCTAGGACGAATCGGTAAAGGGCTAGAGGTAGGGGCTAAAACTTGGGCCAAGTCTGTGGCTAATTGTTGGGCCTGCTTGGGCAATTCTAAATATATTGTTTCTTCTGCTTCTTTTCTAGCTGCTATTTTGCGGCGCACTGCCTCCTTGGCTTGGCTGAGGCTAGCCTCTTCTTCAGCATTCCTCTGAGGCCTAGGGACTGCTTCTTCTGGAGAGGCATACACTCTGGCTAATACCGCCTTCACGATAAAAAATGCTGCCAATAAAAGTACAAAAAAGGGATGAATCCCTATATCCCCCTTGTAAAAGCTCAGAAACTCAAAAACCACAGTGCTTATTTCCATTTGCCCCTCTACTTTAGCCTTTTTAGTCCTTTAGCCTTGTTCAGTCCTGGGTTTGAGGGCTTGCTTGTTCCTCCGCTTCTTTAGGGAAGCCTAAAGGGGGAAGCGTCATTCCCTTTTCTTCCATTTCTTTTAGAAGCACCTCGGCTGTTTTCTCTCCCTTGGCTACAATAGAAATATTTTCTATAAACTCGAGGACAAACATATTGATCATAGAGACCACTTCTAGAATCAAATCTGGGGCTAGGGCATCGCCTTGGTCTTCTAGAGCCAAGATATATTGGTAGTAAATCGTACACTCTTTCTGGCTAAGGCCAAATGAGCCTACGGGCAAGATGCGGTTCAAAGCCAAGATAAATAAGGCTACGTCTCTCACCGTTTCTTCCTTGCACTGAAAGGGGAATAAGATAAAGAACTGCAAGAGTTGCACTTCATCCTCCTCTTCCTCTACTCCAAGAGTCTTTGTGAGATCATTGATGAATAAAATCTGTAAAGTGCTTGAAAGCGCTTCTTTCTCATGCTCGAAAGGCACAAAGACTTGTTCTACCGGGCTTTGTTCACCTGCCTCTTGGTAAACGACTGGAAAGTCTCCCTCATCGAGGACTTCCGCAATAAAATTAAGAGGAGTTTGCTCATCAGTTTCGGTTCTAATATCGTCTTGCATAAGGCTTAAAAGAATTTTGTATTTTTGAAGATAGTAATTTTTATTTCTTGAAAGCGCAAGCTATTTTACTAAGGTTAGCAGTTTCATCGTTTTATCATTCTTTTATTTTAAGGCTCGATGCCACTATTATATGGATAGTCCAAGCGCTCTTGTGTCTTCTCTTCCCAAGCACCTCTCAAAAATCTCCCAGATTTTAGGCATTCGACTCACTCAGGTAGAGGCCACAGCAAAACTACTCGCTGAGGGTGGAACCATTCCCTTTATCGCCCGCTATAGAAAAGAAGCTACTGGCATGCTGGATGAAGTCGCCATCTCTCAGATCAAGGACCTGTTAAAACAACTGCATGAGCTAGATGTCAGGCGCAAAAGCGTCTTAGACTCCCTGAATGAGCGCAAACTCCTCACGCCTGAGCTAGAAGCCGCTCTCCTAGAAGCTGAAACGCTGCAAAAGCTAGAAGACATCTATCTGCCCTTCCGCCCCAAAAAGCGTACCCGCGCCTCTATCGCTAAAGAAAAAGGCCTGGAGCCCTTGGCAGACTATCTCTGGACAGAGCAAGATAAGCCCTATCAAGACTTTGCAAGCACGTTTATCCATCCCGAAAAGGAAGTAAACTCTCTAGAAGAGGCCCTAAGCGGTGCGAGAGACATCCTGGCTGAAAGAATGAGTGACGATGCCACTGCCCGCCAAGGCCTGCGGCAGCTCTTTCAGGATGAAGGGATAGTTCACGCTGAAGTCATCCCGGGCAAAGAGCAAGAAGGCGCAAAATTTAAAGATTATTTTGCCTGGAATGAACCTTTAAAACAGATCCTTTCTCACCGGCTATTGGCCATCCGCAGGGGAGAGCAAGAAGGCTTTCTCCTAATGCGCATTCGCATTCCAGAAACCACGGCACTGAGCCTTTTGGAAGGGCTTTTTATTAAAAAATCGGGTCCAGGCGCTGAAGAGGTGCGGCTGGCCCTAAAAGATGCTTATAAGCGCCTCCTGCTGCCATCGCTAGAGACTGAAGCGAGGATGACTTCTAAAGAAAAGGCCGACAAAGAAGCTATACGAGTGTTTGCAGATAACTTGCGGGAACTCCTCTTGGCGTCCCCCTTGGGTCAAAAACGTACGCTCGCTATAGATCCTGGATTTCGTACAGGCTGCAAGGTTGTCTGCTTGGATGCACAAGGGGCCTTGCTCCATACCGACCTTATCTTTATCCAAGCCTCTCCGCGCCAGGAGCAAGAAGCCAAGCTCAAGCTACTGGGTCTATGCGAGCGGTTTAAGGTGGAGGCCATTGCCATAGGGAATGGTACAGCGAGTAGAGAAACGGAAAGCTTCGTTAAAACTATAGGCCTTCCTAAAGCTATCCCAGTCTTAATGGTAAACGAAAGTGGAGCCTCTATCTACTCTGCGTCTGAGGTGGCAAGAGAAGAGTTTCCCAATGAGGACATTACCGTCCGCGGGGCTGTCTCTATCGGCCGGCGTTTGATGGACCCCCTGGCTGAGCTCGTAAAAATAGACGCCAAATCCATAGGTGTGGGCCAATACCAGCACGACGTAGACCAAAACTTGCTGAAGGATAAGCTCGATGAAGTCGTCCAAAGCTGTGTGAACGCTGTGGGCGTAGAGGTCAACACCGCCAGTAAGCAGCTACTTTCTTACGTTTCTGGGCTTACCCCAAGTCTTGCTCAAAATATCGTATTGTATAGGAATGAAAAGGGCGCCTTTCAGTCTAGAGAAGAGCTCAAAAAAGTCCCCCGCTTGGGTCCTAAGGCCTTTGAACAAGCAGCCGGGTTTTTAAGAATCCGGGGTAGCCACAACCCTTTAGATGCTAGCGCCGTGCACCCTGAAAGCTACACCATCGTTCAAAAAATGGCTGAACGCCAGGGCTGTACGCTCGAAGAGCTTGTCAAGGACACATCCAAGCAAAAGTCAATCAAACTGCATGACTATATCACAGCTACTATCGGCCTTCCTACGTTAGAAGACATTCTCAAAGAACTCGCTAAGCCTGGAAGAGACCCACGTGAAAAGTTCGAGGCCTTTAGCTTTTTAGACGGGGTAGATAGCATGGATAAGCTCGTCGTAGGCATGACAATGCCCGGGATAGTCACCAACGTTACCGCCTTTGGGGCCTTTGTGGATATCGGGGTACACCAAGATGGCCTTGTGCACATTAGCCACTTAGCCGATGATTTTGTCAAAAACCCGGCTGACTATGTTAAAGTCCAGCAAAAGGTACAAGTAACAGTGCTGGAGGTGGATAAAGAGCGTAAGCGTATCGCCCTTTCCATGAAGATCAATCCCTCCCTATCGAAGCCTCACAGTACTTCAGGCACCCATGCTCCTACAAATCCTAGCTCCAGAGGGGCTGCTCCCCGTTCGCAAACCCACAGTCGCTCCTTCACGAGTGCTTCCGCTTCCCCATCCCCTACCCTAGACTGGTTCAGCCAAGCCCTCCAAAAAACGAATAAGAAGGGGGATAAATGAGTCTATTATGCGTCTTTCACTGCTAAAAATCTTCCTCCTCTACCTAGCCTTAGGCCTCATCGGTTTGGAGCCAAGATCCTATGCAGATGACAGCCAAGCAGCAAAGCTCCCTAAAGTAAAATTGGGGGTGGAGGTGCTGGCCAACATGGGATACAAGCCTTTATTAGGGAAAAAAGTAGGGCTCTTAACCCATGCAGCAGGGGTGAATAGTCTGGGGGTGCCCACGTATCAAGTCTTTGCAGAAGAAGAACGGGTTCAACTCAAGGCTATTTTTTCACCCGAGCATGGCTTGTTTTCAAAAGAAAAAGCGAGTCAATCTGTCGATCACAGCCATTATCAGGGCATTCCTGTCTACTCTTTACACGGAAAACACAGAAAACCAACGCCCGAGATGCTACGAGGGATAGACCTCCTAGTGGTGGATTTGCAGGACATTGGAGTACGCTCTTATACCTATATTAGCTGCCTAAAGCTCTGTATTGAGACCTGCTTTGAGCAAGGAGTAGAGGTTCTTATCTTAGACAGGCCCAATCCTCTGGGGGGACGAAAAGTCTCTGGCCCTATAATGGAGAAAAAATACAACGGCTATCTCGGCGCCTTTCCCATCCCCTATGTCTATGGCTTAACCATTGGAGAGCTCGCCCATATGACGGTGAAAGAACCCGGTTGGCTTTCGCTATCTTCAAAACTCAAAGATCCGAAGAAAAAGCTCACTATCCTTCCCATGCAAGGATGGAAGCGATCTATGCTCTGGCAGGATACCGGCCTAGAGTGGACGGCCACTTCTCCCTATATTCAGGATTTGCCTGCTGTTTTGGGCTATGCCACTACTGGTCTTGGCTGCCAAATAGGAGGCTTTAGCCATGGGATTGGTAGCCCCTATCCCTTTCGCTTCTTATCTCACCCTAAAGTCAGCCCTGAAGGCTTGCTGAAAAAGCTCCAGGCTCTCCCGCTAAGAGGCCTAAACTTCAAGATCCTCCATACACACAATAAGCAAGGTAAGCCGCTCTCTGGGGTTTACATACACCTGCACAATTGGAAAAATTTAGACCCCACAGCCCTAAGCTTTTACCTCATGCCTTTGGCCTGCGAACTAAGCGGGATAAACGTTTTTTCAGCCGCTAGTGCAAAAGATAAGGAGATGTTTAACAAGCATGTGGGCTGCAGTCGCCTTTGGGAAAACTTGGTAAAATCTGGCAAACACACAGACATTCCCGCTTTAGAAAGGGCCTGGAGGAAGCAGAACCAAAGCTTTCAAGAACGTAGCCAGAAATATTACCTGTATCCTGACAACTAAGAGAGTCTTTTAAGCTATGGAGATACTAGGCATAGATATCGGAGGGTCCTACATTAAAAGTGGGCTAGTGGATGTCGTTCACGGAGGCATTCTGGCTGAACCCCTTCAGGTGCCTACACCTAGACCCGCTACGCCCGAAGCCTTTTTGGAGGTACTTGAGAGCATTCTTGCCTATTTTAACAGACCCAAAATTTTGGGCCTAGGCTTTCCTGGAGTGGTACAGGCAGGCAC
>JACCDN010385091.1_pt1 | contig 32612 bp, 39 predicted proteins | sample 7441691 | NCBI WGS metagenome assembly JACCDN01 (sample SAMN15323439, study PRJNA562643) | freshwater metagenome | isolation source: river surface water | place: USA:Blue River Watershed | collected 2017-08-16
CAGGCGAATTTGCCGACGTTTCCCACGAGTTCTTCCCAGACCCAGACGAATACGATGCAGACGCTCAACTCCAACGCGCAATTGAAGAATCAACTAAAATTGCTAATGAAAATAGCGAACAGCGTCAGTTTGAAGAAATGAGACTCAGAATGCTTGAATATCCTAAAGATGCGCCGCCGTCGCGCGAAGAGCTTCAAATAAAAGAAAAAAAATCTTGTAATATTTGCTGCGATGAATCAAAATCTTTGAATTTTACTTTTGTTCCGTGCGGTCATGTATTTTGCAAAGAGTGCGCAGATCAAATATATGTAAAATTTGGAAAGTGCTCTGAATGCAATACAAAAATTCAAAAAGTGCAACAACTATTTTTTTAAATTAATAAATTTGGTTGCGTCCCAATATGGCGGCGCAACACTTTTTTTAATCAACCATTTTTGTTTATATAGTCCACACTGACGCTGTGATATATATAAACACTTAAATAAAAAGTAACCACAAAAAATTCTTTAATGCCCAAGCATAACAAGAAGAGCCAGATGAGCGCTAAACCGAAACCTGTCGACAAGATTAATCCTTACGAAAAGCAATTTTCTGAGTACAACAAAAAACGGCGCCAATTGAGAGCAAAAGCCGCTGAGGAGGAGCTTAAGAAAATGAATGAACGACTTACTCGCGAATTGTCTGATGAGTCTATTAAAAAAGACGAACTAAAGCGCAAGAAGTCGCTCAGTGACTTGCCTCCTACTGTGCCATCTCAATTGACTCCAGTTGGTGTTCCAGTGAATCGAACTCCTACTCCTACGCGCGACGATGGGCGCTTGGACGACTCGTTGACTTATTCTGTGAGTTCTGGTGTTTTTGATCCAGAACTTGGATGCATTGAAGTTCTTGCTTCTCAGCCGCCACAGCAGCCGCCACAGCAGCCGCCACAGCAGCCGCCACAGCAGCAGAAATTTGAATTTCCACCCCCCCTTCAATTGCCACCCCGTGTTGAATTTTCTGACGATCGGCCATTTGTGCGCGTTGCTATTGTTAGCCCTCAGAGAAATCCTGAAGTCGTTAAATCGCCAGAATATAGCGCAATTGTGACTCATCCATCTTTGGCGTCTAGTGAAGAAGAATATGAAGATGTGAAAGCTGCAGCTTCTGATGGTAAAGGTGGTCAAAAATTGTTCACCTACAAATGCCTTACTAGCGCTTTGTCATCTTCGTCGTCATCTTCACCAATTTTGAGTGCGATCAAAGAATTACCAAAATCGCCGCAATATCAGCAATTGGAGCCTCCGCGAGCGCAGCTTGATGATCAAAAAAGTTTTGTTCAATCAGTTGTTGAATCTGTTTTGAAAGAAGTTGCTCCTCCTGTTGCTCCTGTTGCTCTTGTCGCGCCTTTTCTTTCTTCTTCCAATGTCGTTGAAGAAAAATATGGGAATAAGATGTATCCAACTCATGTTACATTCTCCAACATTAGCGCCAGCGTTAACCCTGAAAAAGCTTATATTTCTCCTGAAGGATTGAATTTTTATGTAATGAAAATTACAGAATTTCCGAATGCTTTTTTGGTGACTGTGAAGGACAATGGCCCTGGGCGCTTTTATTGCCAGATGGCTTTTTTTTTGAATAATGTTGAAACTGATGGCACAAAGAATTACAGAACTCTGGGGAATGGCCCAATTATTTTTGCTCTTGGAAGGAAAAAATATGAATCAATTTCATACTGGCCACAAGACGTCAGCGGCTATGTGAGCGCAAAGCACTCTTATCTTTTAATTGACAGCGCGTCTTATGCTAAATGTCAAATGAAGTTCAGAGGAAAGAATAAAAAAGGTCCTGAAGATAAATTTTTGTTGAATTTTAATTTTTATTTTAATTTGTAGCGCTTTTTTTGCGCTTTTTTGTGTGTTTTTTAATATTTTAAAATAAATATTTTTTAAGTTTAAATTTTTAATTTTTTTTATTATAGTTTTCTTTATAAAAGAACAAAAAAAATGTCTTCTACTTTGCGATACAACGCGCGGCTTTTAGAACAATTAAAAGAAAAAAATGACGCGTGTAGATTGGCAAAACAACGCGACAAAAACAAGCAACAAATAACAGAATGCGCACCATGCGCTTTACAACAACAAAAACAACAACAAATAAAAAAAATTAGTGGAGAAGAAAATGAAATTGCGTGGTGGGACAATCAAAGCGTCACACTTGATGATTTGTATGGAATATCACAATACAAAGAAGAAACAACAGCAGAGCTACCACAACAGCAAACTGAACCACAGCAGCAGCAGCAGCAGCAAAAGTTGGCGCCATCTGTTTTTGAACAAGTTATGTCAGAAACAGTAAATGAGCTATCTCAAAAATAAAAAAAAATAAAAAATTCCACCATTTTTTTATTTGCGCAAAAAAAATGAAAATGAAAATTAGCGAAAAAGAAAAAATTGTTTTACTTCAGGCTTTTGCTGGAGGTGCATCTGGCGCATTTACCAAAACCGCAACTGCTCCACTTGAACGTTTGAAAATTTTGCATCAAACAGGCTCTGGAAAGCAATTGAATCCCGGAATATGTTATTCCCTTGTTCAAATTTATAAGAAGGACGGATTTGTTGGGTTTTTCAGAGGAAACGGAGCCAATGTGTTTCGCATTGTTCCTGTTTATGCAGTCAAATTTGCTTCAAACGACGCATTCAAAGAAATGGTGCGAAAACCCGGTCAAGACATCAAACATCTCAACATGAATCAGTTGATGCTTTCAGGAACAGCTGCAGGGTTTATTCAAATTTTGTCTACTTATCCGCTTGAAGTCATTCGCACAAGATTGGCTTTGTCATCGAATTTTGGAGGTTTGAAGTACAATGGAATTATTGATTGTGCCACAAAATCGATTAAGCAAGAAGGGATCAGATCAATGTATAAGGGGTTGCCACCTACTTTGGTGTCAGGGGTTCCGTATGTTGCACTTCAAATGACAAGCTATGACGTTTTTAAAAATTTTGTCGATTCTACATTGCTTGCTGGTGCTTTGGCAGGAATCTTTTCTCAGACGCTTACTTATCCTGGAGACACTGTCAGACGTTGCATGCAGACAAATTTTCAAAATAAATATGCAAACGCAATTGATTGTGCCAAGAAATTGATCAAAACTGAAGGATTAAGGGGTTTGTTTCGTGGTTTCTACGTTAACACTGTGCGTTCAATTCCTGGTGCAGCAATTCAATTTTCTAGTTACGATTACTTAAAAAAATCATTAAATTGTTAAATTTTTAAATTTTTTTTTATTTTAAATTTATTTTTTCTAAATGTGCAATAGAAATATTCGACACGTCTGTTAACAATTCATCAATTTGAGTCTCGAACTGATTCAACTGACCGCTATTTCTTAATAACTCTCGAAATCTCAAAGCTGATGGAAGCAAACGAGAAAGAATAAGAGGATTATCGTTTTGCATCAAAAGACGAAATTTGCGCAATATTTCTTCAATTTCAACATTAATTTCTGTTGACTAATTAATTAAAAAATATACCAATAATTAAAAAACATTTTTATTAAAATCAACCATTATTGCCTCCATTTTTATTTTTTTGCGCACTAAAAAAATGACGTCCATATTGGAAAATGAAGAAGTTACTGAGTTATGGAGTTGGCACCAAGAAAAAGTAGATGCGATTTCTTCAATGATTGAAAAGATAATTCCTATGGTTCAGACATGGGGAGGATCAAATTTGCCTTTTCAATTAAGAGACTCAATGAGTAAACTTGAACAAATGAAGCTTGAAATGGAAAAAAACCATAAATATTTCCCTGAAAAATTACTTGAACGTTATAATTTGTTACTTTCTTTAATTAAATTAAAATAATTTATTTTTTATAATTTCATAATTGCATCAATTTCTTTTTGTCCTTTTTCATCGCTAATTTTTCTTTTTTTAGCTATTTCTTTTTCCATTTTTTCGTAAAAAATAAATAATTGTTTCCATTTAGCATCATTTGTAGTTGCTTCAATAACTTGTTTGTTGTCTGAAAAAATAAAGAATTTGCGTTGCATTTTGATGAAATTTGCTGTTTCAAGGGACAATTTTCCTTGAATTATCAATTGAGCAAAAGGGGAGCTGTTAATTGTTTTCAACGTGTCCATTGCAGTTGCAAGTTGTAATTTGTGAGTTAACAAACAAAATTGTCTATCAAAAAACAGCTTTTTCTGATACAAATTTTCATTTTTTTTGTTTTCTATTTCTATTTGCCACGGTCTTACAGCATTGACCAAATAAGATCTTCTAATTTTAATTGGAACACTCCATTTTCTTTTATCCAAAATGTCAATAGAACTTAAATTGTCCCACATAACTGAATAATCAAATAAAGATGCAACAGAAACATTAAAAGTTTGTTTGTTGTATCCATAATGTTGACTTTGTTCGCTGTTACTGATTGGAAAAAGAAGCAAATCGTGGAGTTGTTTGTATTTAACTTCAGATGTTTCTTCTGTCACGTATTCAACGTTTTCTTTTTTTTTGTTTGATGACATCCATTTTTGAGCTGTTGCGTGAAGTTGTTTAGCAGAATCACGCTCAAAATCAAAATTTTTGTGCATTATTAACGCATTTGTTACATCACCAGAAGCTTTTGCCAATAGAGAATCGTCGACCAACTTAATTGAAAAAGAAAAAGACAAAATTTTTTTAATGTCTGAATTTGAAGGCTGTGTAAATTTGATGACTGGAGAACAAAATGATGAAAAAATGTTTTTTGATTCTTCGTCTGTAATAATAAAAACCGGACAAGACGGATTTTTTCCAATTTGTTTTATTTTCTGCATGCAATTGTCAACAAATTCTTCTGCTCCATCAATAACAATTGCTTCTTTTCTGTGTTGAGACAATATGTATCTATCACCGGGATAAATTTTTTGAAAGTCTTCTTCTGTTGAAAAGTTTTTAATGCAATATCCTGCTTTTTTTAAATAATAATTGACTGTCGTCGTTTTGCCAACTCCACTTTTTCCAAAAAGACAAAAAGCAAATCGATCGGCTTTTTTTGTTGCTGTTGAAGTTGTTGTTGTTGAATTCTGCATCAATTTCTGTTTTTTCTTTTGATTTGAAACAACTTTCTTTTTTTGATTTTGCAAAGCCAACGGTGAAATTTTGTTTATGTTGGTTTTTTCAAACGATGCAATGTAGTTAGAAATAGCATATACAATGTTTGTAACTGATGGAAGCATTTCAATAAATTTGTTAGTTTCATCATTATCTTGTTTCTTTTCTTCTTTTTTTTCAGTTGACGAAGACGACGAAGAAAACAATTTTAATGCAAAAGCATCAATTTTTTTTGATGACAGTGCAATCCCAACTCCTTTATTGTTATCATTTTTTTCATTTTTAATTTCTTTATATTCTTCGTTGTTTTTTTTTCTTTTCATTACTGTAATTATCACAAAAATCACACAAAAAATAAAAAAAATGGCAACCACGACTTTATTTAGAAAACAAATTCCTGTTTCCATTAACAGTATGGGTTTTGCAGAACCAACTACTACAACTACAACGGCACTTCCTCAAAGACAATATGAATATGATTTACAACAACAATATTATGAGTCACCGCAACAACAATATGTTAGAATTCCACAACCTGTTTATCAACAACAGCCTCAACAACAACAAAGATTTCAACAGCAACGACCAATAATACAACAACAACAACAACAACTTGCTCCAGTTCAACAGCAGGTAATTGTATCAAAAAAAAGAAAAGTTGGAGGAATGACTCCAGAAACAAAACTATTAAAAAAACAGTTATTTACAAAAGAGGACAACAAAAGGCTAAAACAGAAAACTCAATACACAAAAAAGGGTGAATTGGTAAAAACAAGTGTTCAACAAATTTTGGAAGAAAAAGGATATGTTAAAAAACCAAAACAATTAGCTAAATCATTAGTTATGGTTCTTAGTTTTAATAAGTTTATTCATCAATTGTTATTACTGGAAAATGAAAATTCAAAAGAAGAAAAAAAAATAAAATGGAAAAATTCAATGACAATTGGCAACATGCTAAGAAAAAAATACTTAGCAGGACAATTAGAAGATACTGTTTCAAATAGACGTGTAGCTTATGCATATAATTTAATAGCAAATAAAACAGAACAAAACGGTAAACATTTAACAAATCCAGAAGCTAGAGAAATTGCCATACAAACATTACAAACTCGCGTTTAAAAACAAATTAAATTTTTTAAATTTTTTTCAAAAATAAAATATTTTATTACTTATTATGTTTAATTAACAAAAATGTCAATTTCTTTACAAGATTTAAACAATATTGTAAAATTGAAACTTCCTGGAAGAAAATCTACTCTTGTTCCACAAACATGTGGACAATTGATTATGGAAATTGCACAAAAATATGTTGAAAACCCAGAAATTAGAAATGATGTAAATTCATATGCACAATCAAAAATAGGCAAAAAACGTGTAAATCAAATTAATAAAAATGAAGACAAAAACAAAAAAGATAGAGACCAAATTGCGAAAGAAAAAAAGCAAATGCTAACAAATCCATTATCTATACCAGATATAAAAGAAACAAGAATGTATAAAAAAACTGGTGGTGTAAAAAGAAGAAACAACCTCGAACTAAAGCATGCGTGGTTAAAGTCAGAGGAAGCAAACAAATATATAAACAAATGCAAAGACAAAAACGGAATTTTTGGTTATAATGTATATAGAGGTGATAAAGACCATTTAACAGATAAAATTATGTTTAGATGCAAAGACAAAAACGGAAAAATTATAAAAGACGACAAAGGAAGATATATAAAATCTAAATATACTGAACCCAAAAAAAAATCTGATAACAAGAAGAAAAAACCATCACAACCACAACCTAAAATAGTAAAATGTCATTATGAATTTCAAAATGATGGTACATATGCTTATGTAAAAGATGGTTACGACGCAAAAGCAAATAATTGCAAAAGATACAAACGAATATACGAAAAACAACAACAACAGTTGGCAGAAGAAAAAAAAGAAATTTTAAAAGAACAAAAACAACTTGAAAAAAAAGGAGAAAAAAATGAAAAAAAATTGGAACAAATTGATGAAAAACAAGCTGAATTGAAAAAAAAAACTGAAATACAAGTTGCATTGAATGATATTGCAGAAAAACGCAAAAAAAATAAGGAAAACGTAATTCCAAAAAAAAATTTAAATGGTGCTCGACCTACTCCCCCATTTAATAATACAAAATTAAAAACTATTTGGGAACAAATGAATATAAATGAAAAAAAAAATTGGAACGGAAATGCAATATTTCCAATACGATTTAAAAATGAAATAGAAAATGCAAAACTTGGAAAAAGTTATGAAAGTTATTCTTTCGCAGCAAACAAATACAAAAAAAATAAATCTAAAAAGAAAAAAGCGGTGTACAAAAAACGTCGTCGTTGTTAAATTAATTATTTTTTGTTTATTTTATAAATAAATTTTCTTATTGTTTAATTAATTAATAAATTGTATTGTTTTACAAAAAAATGGGAGGAGAAATTTCGTCAGCTTTTGACAGTGTTGCAGGTGCAGTTGTAAGTGTTGCTGATTCCGTTGCATCAACCGTAGTTTCTGTAGGAAGTACAGCAATTTCCAGTGTATCTGAAGTTGCTAACACTACAATTTCTTACGCTGGATCATATACAAATACGGCATTATCTAGTATATCTGGTCCTGTTTTATCAAGTCTTACGGCAGTGGCTGATACAGGAGGAGGAATTGCAATAGATTACGGTAACGGTATAATAGCATACAATTCCGGACTAGTTATTAATTGGTCAACACAGCAAATAGGTTCTGGATTGGACGCTTATTATTATTTAATTGAAAAAGGGTTAGCCATACCTTTATCTCTTCAACAATACGACGTTAAAATGTGGGTTAACACTGTTGTTGGTAACAGTTTTGTAACAAATTTAAGTGATTCTGCTCTTGTTTCAATTCAAAAAACCGTTTCTACATTTCAAAACTCCGCAATTTCTTTTGTTGACAAAGCATCTGGAATTGTTGTTTATGCAAATGGATTTGTAGTAGATTTTGCAACAGGAACAATGGGTTCTTCAATGGAAGCAGTTATGTTTCTTGCGTCAAAAGGAATTGCTCTTACAACACTTTTGCAGCAAGTTTACGATGACGATTTAAAACAATGGAGTGGAAATATGTACAATTTTGCAAAAAATATGTCTGTTAAATCAGCACTTACAATAAAAAATATAATACAAAACGCTGCAGGATCTATTGTAAAAGTGTATGAACTTGAAGGAATTGTTGTTGGTGCAAACGGGTGGGTTATTGACATGGCAAATGCTGCTGCAAGTCAGGGAATGGATGCAGGTTTATATTTGTGGAGAAAAGGGTTGGAAGTTCCAGCTATTTTAATGAAATATATTCCACTTATACCTCAACCTCCATTGTGTAAAAAATGTGAACGTTGTCCTACTTGCAATTAAAAAATACTATTTTTAATAAAATAATGTAAATTTCTTCCATCATCAACAATCATCAAATAACGTGATCTAAAAAATGGTTCAAGAATTTGAATCTGCGTCAAAAATCTGCAAATAGCTTGAGGACTCCAACCCCAATCAGAGTACTTAGATTGACAATGATTAACATCTCCAACGTCTGCATAATCAATAAGCAAAGTTTTGATTTGTGAAATCATTTCATTAATTTTTTGTTGTTCATTTTCAGTTATTGGCATCATACAAGCGTGAGCGTAATAATTCGGCTTAGAATTTTTGATAACAGCCTGTTCGAATAGTTCCAATTCAGTTGGAGTCTTTGACGTTTCTTCAATTTTGATTTCTTGCAATTGGCTTTCAACCAATTTTTCTTCGTTGTCATTTGCACTCATTTTTATTTTTTTGTTTTTTTTAATTGCCGCAAAAAAAATGGTTTCTTTTTCTTTTTGAAAAATAAAAAAAAAAAAATATAGAATTGCAACAAAAAAGTTAAAAAGGTATAAAAAAAGAAAGGAGCTCGTTGCGATTTTTTTTATTTTACATACCTACAATAAAACAAATCAAACAACATTTTAATGCTACATTTTTAAATATAAATATGTAATTTGTAACATGTGTGTTGTATCGCACAAGTGTTGCATAGTGACGAGAAATGCTCTGCCAGTGCACTACCGGTGATAATGTAGTATTTTTACAATTAATTTATAAAAAAACAATAAAAAAATAAAATAGAATGTTTATTTAAAACAAAAAAACAAAAAATAATAACAATGTCTTCTGACGTTGTTGGAAAATCAATAACAACTAGGACAATAGATTTTATTTACAATTACAAAAAAGATGGTACAATTGTAAAACATACTGTAACACCATCAAGTTCAACTAGTTATTTAACTTCACAAAGTTTTACTATTCCTAACGTAGAAAGTGGAGATGTACTTGTTTTTAACGTTCCAACACTTACAACTTTAGTTTCATATAAAATGTTTCTTGCCACATGGACATGGAAAGGAGAAACGTTTAATACTAAAACAACAACATTGCCTGACACACAATTTGTTGATAAAAGTGCATATTCTTCGACAACTTTAACAGAACCTAACAGAACAACATTTTCAAACGCTACAGGTGTATGGAATTTGGATCCTTATTACAACAGTAACACTTTAAAAGGAGCACAATTTAAATGGATTGCTCCTGTTTTGTTTCCAAAAATACCTGATTCATCAATAGGAAATACAACATTAAACAGTAAAATTGTGTCTGATGTAAAAGGTTATGCTGTTTGTTTTCGTAGATTGTATAGTATTACTCATTATAACAGCAACAAAGTGTTAATTAAAACGTACGACATAGACACAAGCACTACATCTACAGCAAATCAAGCACTGATATACAATTTTACAATTCCCAATGTTGCATTTGGAGATATTTTAGCATTTAAAACAAATCATGATATTTATTTAACATTTGATGGAGTGACAACTGTTATAAACGGACCTTATGACGCAAGCGTTAAAAGATTTTTAGCAACATGGACATGGAATGGACAAGAATTTAATTCAAAAACAACATTGTTTAAAAACACCGTATACAGAACCAAACAATACAATCCCGACATAGATTTTACATACAATCCACTTTTTGCTAACGCAGATGCTGTTTGGGACGCATACGATGTTGGAAACACAACAAAATCAGCTGTATTTGAATGGAAAGCATTTCCTGATAGAGTTAATTCTAATATTTTTGGATCAATAAACGGTAACACAGTTCTTGAAGAAGAGTTTTCTTGTAACAAAGGATCAATTGTCACAGAAATATCTTCAACAGGTTCTTCGTATATTCCAAGAATAAAATGCTCTGATGGTAAAGTATTGAACAAGCAATCTGAAATACCAACAGCAACTGTCAATGTTAACCAATGCACAAATCCACAAAAAGGATTTAGAGGAATTAGTTCCAATGGCACAACAGGAACTCAATACGGATTTACTTGTGGCAGTGCATATCCTTCAAATTGGATTCAAGGAAGTGCTCTTCCTCCTCAATTTTCATTACCTGCTGTAATGGACTCAAATAAAATAACGTTTACAGCACCAGATGGAATGGCGTTAACTGGAATGAAAGTTTATTATGATAAAACAAATGGCAGTGTTAAAAACATGCAAGGATTATATAGTTACAACCCATTTGACACTGTTCCTTTAAATCAATTTACTTTGTCTTCAAATTCTGCTCCTCCACCATTAACAACAACTTTAAATTCTTTTAATTCTATTCAAAATTTGCCACTTTTACCTGATCCTCCTCTTCCGCCTTTACCTATTTCTTCAGATCCAAGTCAATATTATTATGCTACAGAAAACAATTACAAATGGCAATACCCCGTTGCTACAATGTCAGTAAAAAACAAAAAAACCAAACAAACTTTATCAACTGACCAATGTCCTGCATGTACAACATGTCAAACTTGTCAACCAAAGCCTGTTCCGTTTGGTCACGTTTCATCCGATAACTTTGGAGTTAAAAGCACATCTCCATACAGGGTTTGTCCATCAGGATCAAATGTTACTGAAATATATGGATCATATAACGCAAAAAATCAAATCACATCATATGGAATGAAATGTAGCAATGGTACGGATCTTGGATCTGTTGGTGTTTACAATCAATCTTTGGATAAAACTGTTTCAATTTCTGTTAACAATTGCAGCAATTCTGATGGCTTTTCTGGTGCATATGGATATGGAAGTACTGCTGGTTTGTTAAAATTGGCACCTAAATGTAACAATGCTACAGAAACAACTCCTAATACAAATTTTGGGGTTAGTGCTGTATCTGGTGGAGGTGTTACAGTAAATCCGTTTAATTACACATGTCCAAAAGGAATGGTTTTATCTGGATTTTCTGGAAATAATAACAGTAATTTCCCGTCTGGGTCTTCAATAGACAATGTTCAATTTTTATGCACGTACAATCCAAACAATTTACAAAAAGTGTCATCTTCAATTGTTGGTCTTCCTGTGAAACCAGTTGTTCAAGTTGTTATTCCTGCTGTAAAACCATTGCCAGTTGTTTATGAAACGTTGTATGCTAAAAACAAAAATAAAAGTTTTATATCGACGTTTTTTCCTAGAAAAAGAGAAACTGAAACAGTTGTTAAAATAAGTTCTATGATTAAACCACTTCCAACTCTTCCTGATCCACCACTTGCTCCATTTCCTGTATCAGAAGATCCTTTAAAATATTATTACTCTTCTCCTGGAACATATAAATACACTCCTAGAGGAGGAATTTTACCTGTTAACATGTGTCCTGAATGTGAAACGTGCAACACTTGTGGAATTGTTCCTAAAAAAGTAAATTTCAATCAAAATATACAAATTTCTTTTGTAAAATAAAAAAAATTTTATTTTTTAAAGTTTAATTCCATATTGTTGTTCAAACATTTCATGCAACTTTTCATTTGACACTTTGACTTCTTTTCCGTTATCGTCAGTCAAATCAACACGGTCGTAAAAATTGTCAACAAATTCTTCAAATAACGTTTGAGGGTCGACTTCATTATCGCTTTCATCAGCACCATAACGACGAAATTCACGTCCACGTAAAGCAGCCTGAAAACGATCACGTTGTTCTTTTGCTTCTTTGCATTTATATTCAGCCAATTCGTTTTTCAATTTGCTGTTTTCTTTCTGCAAATTCACAATTCCACCAGCCACATCCAAAGGCAGCATCATTGATTCTCCACGTTTGAAAGGATGATTAACAGTGTAATACACAGATCCATTGATAAGCATTTGAATTGAATCATATTTGTTTTTCTTTCGTGTGTCAGCCATTTTTATTTTTTTTTGTTTTTTTTTTCAAGTTGCGGACACCATTTTTTTATTTTCGCACAAAACAAAAAATGGAGGCAATAATGCGTGACCCTGAATTTATGAAAAATAAAGAAGATGAAGAAGATGCAAACGATGGTGCAAAAGAAGAAGGATGGAAGAATTACACGATGTCTGCGTTTAGAAAATATTTAAATCAAATGAATGAAATGAGAAAAGTAAACAAACAAGAAGGTGGGACTAAACCAAGCAGAAGAAATGTAGAAAAAATACCATTTGCAGACGTTTTTTTTGCTTATATGAGTCGCGAACAACGAGTTGTCATTCGTAAGTTTGAAATAACCATTTTAGAATTTGTGACTTTTTTTCCTCAAATTGCTGCTTGCTGCAATAAATATTACAAAAAAACGTCATTTGTTGTTTCAACTGATGAAAAAATTCCATGCATGAACATTCCGCAACTTGAAGGAAAAGAAAAGGGGTTTGTTTTTAGCACAGAAGACTTGGACGTGTACCGACACGTGTACAATTGGATTACTATTCAACGAGAACAGACTTTTGATCAAGGTTTGCGTGATGATTTGTTTTATCGTTATTTGGTGTCAATGTGTACATGCACTGGAGGAATTAAAGAACTTCAGAAACTTGTTGATTTTTCTGTTGCACTGCAGTGTCAGCCTCTTGAAATTTTAAACAAAGAACTGTCAATTGTCGATATTGTTAAGCAAGTTGCTCAAAACAAATACAACGAGCATGAAAATTATATTCAAATGAAGCCAATGTCGTTTACTCAATCTATTGAGAAATGGTATAAGAAGTTAATGCTTATTTTATGTCAAGACATTGTTAAAACTACTGGAGGCTTGATTGACAAACAGACGATTTTTGAAGCTTCTAATTATTTAGATGACAAATTTGACATAAAAACTTTGCATCCAAATATTAAAGAACAGCTTCTTGATTACGATTTGCTTCCAGTTTCACGAATTTACAACGCTCTTGACATTGTTGCTGCAAAAATGATTCCTAACACAGCCGCGATTCATTTGGTTTTGGCAATTCGTCCGTATTCAAGAGCATGCATCACTTTAACTCTTGTGAAGGAGTCGTGGATTCGTCAAATGGATGGCAACGAAGAGTTTTTTGAATTTGTTATGAATCAAATGGATTACGTAAAAGATGAATCTATTGCTAAAGATGAAAATCTTGTTAAGTATTGCGTGGAAAAACTTAAAACTTCAACTAAAAAGGAAAATGCAGACAAGGCATACAAAGAATTATTGGTGGAAGCAGAAATAAAAAAAGAAGAAGCTAAAAAAATAAAGAAAAAAAAGAATCGTGGTGGTGATGAAAAAACAAAAAATGAAAAAGTGAAACAAAAAAATGAGGATGAAATTGAAAAAGAACGAATTGAAATGCAAATTCAAAAAGCTAACAATTTTATTTCAAATGCAACAATTGAAGGATATACAATTTTGTAAATTTTAAATTAAAATAATATTACACAATTTTTTTTAAAATGCTTGAATTTCAATGTTTTCATATTTATAATTGTCTCCAATAAATTGATTATAAATTATTCTTTTTTCAGATTCAGAGACAACGTCGGATTCTTGAAGCAAAAAAGGGTCTTTAAGAACATAAAAATCACAAGATTCAAACAGAACAGATTGATAATTAATGTTATGGTTTTTGTAACAAACTTGAATTAAAAAATTCATATTATACATAAAAAAAATAAATTCTTCGTATTTTTCTTCTTTTTTTGCAGATTTGCGGTATTTTTTTCCAGATGACGTTTCTTCCAATTCAAACACAATCCAAAACAAATTTTTGTATTCAGATGAACTTATACGTCTTTGAAGTTTTACATAATAATGTCTCATAACTCCTTTAAATGTTACATAGATTGAATTAATTTCATTAATTCTCTTTATAAAATCCGGCAAATAATTACTCAGAATATCAATAATTTTCTGTTTATCACACTTTAATGGTAAATTTCTTGTCAGTAAACACTTTTTCATGGGTTTTTTTTGTTAAATTAATTTTTTTTGCCCATTTAACCAATTTGTTACACAAAAAATGAAAGACTAAAAAAATAAAAATGGTGGTATCCGAAACTCATGATGGCTGCAAAAATTGCGTGTTTTACTGCACTGATGAAAAATTTCATTTGGGATTGTTTAGCATTTATTTGTCAGTTTTAGAACTATCATCAATTCAAGCATTGTTTCACACAGCAAACATGTATTTATTAAACGAAGAAACTGCAGCAGAAAAATTGAGTTATGCCGTTGAATATCTTTCTGATATTGTAAATGCACAAGTTGTATACATTCTTGGTAATATAATGCAATATAAAGATTCAATGTCGGCTTTTCTGTCTTTTGACGTTAAACATTTATCATCGGAAGAAAACTTTATAAATATGGCTAGTCGTGTTCGTAAAAGTCTTGGTCCTGTTGTGAAAATTGCAGCATGTTTTGCATCTGGTACGATAAAAGTGTATTGGGATTTAATGAAACACGAAATTAAATTGCCTGTGAAAATTCCGAAGATTGTTAGCAATTTAGAACCAATTCAAGAAAAAAAACAAAAATCAGAAGAAAACCAAAAGAAATCTCAATCAATAACACAAAAACAACAGAAACCAGTTACAAAAGCCAAAAAAAAGACTAAAATTTCTGTTGTGAAAACTCAACTTCAAATCAACAAAGATCTTTTGAATCAAGTCAAACAGGAATTGCAAATTAATTTTGATTTTCCACCATCAAACGAAATAAGCTCAATTTCTGTTGATTTGCATTTTGTTTCCAAATTCCTTTACAACAAATACAAATCTGGCTACATGTTTACTATTTCATCAAAATTGTTCAACGCTCTATTAAAACCAGACAACGTTTGTTCTATGAAACTTGATGGCTATCAAATATACAAACATCAACAAAAATCACATTTTGTAATTATTACTCCATTTTTATTAAAAACAACAATTTAACAAATTTATTAACAAAATTATAAATTTGCGAACAAAAACATGGAAGAAAACGAAACAGTAATGATGACTTTTCATGGCTTTCAAATGTGCGACATTGAAGATGATATAATTTATGGTCAAACCCTATTTGTCAATTATGACATAATTTTTCCAGTTCCTTTGATCAGACCTTATCAAATATCAACTATTACAAAAATGACAAAAAACAGTCATTACAATAATGGAACGTGTGTAGTGTGGTATGATGGTACAAGTTATGCAAGATTTTTTAAAAAAAATGACATTATATACGTAAAAAACATATTTACCGATTATACTGATGTTCTTGAAGAAATATTGAATATTCGTGAAAATGGAATTTTTAAATTAATTATGTCATATGCTTTTTGTTTATCAAAAAATTAAAATTTATTTTTTATTAAACCAACTTGTTACACATTTTTCATTATGTGGTAAATTATTTTCAAATTTAGCCATATGAGGTGTCCAAATAAGCCCATTATCTAATTTTTTACGTTTTTCATTCATCAAAACTTCTTCACAGCTAGGTAACAGCTTTGCAGCATTATCATCTCCATTTTCCAATTGCTTTATCAATTTCAATTCTCGATCGTCAATTTCTTTACGACATAAAATACAGTAGTTTTCATTGTCAGGATGACATTTCCAATATCTAATAGCCAAATTAATTTGTGAAGAAGACATGCTTTTTTTTCTGTTTAATTAGTTAAAATTACAAAATAAACAACAAATAAAAAACTCAAGATGGTGGAAGAACGAATTTGTGCTATTTGTAAAGAAAATTTAAATGTTGCTGAATCAATTAACGAACTTCCTTGTAACAAGAATCACGCTTTTCATTCTAAATGTATCAACGAATGGATAATTGAAAAAAGATTAGAACATGCTAAATGTCCAATATGCAGACAAATTATATTTAAAATGAACGAAGCTGATGTTACAACAATATTAATTCAACCTATTGGTGAATTTATCAATAATCAAGAAATGCAACGACAACAAATCGATTGTTGTTTTATTACATTATTTAAAATTGTTATATTCTTAACCTTGTCTATTGGACCTATAATTCTTTTTTTTTCAATTGAATACAAAATTCTTTTTGAACCTGGAATTATTTTGACTGCATTGTTTGACGGATTTTTTTTTATTTTGTTTTTATTTTATTTATGCTTTACAAAATGTAAAAAATTAAAATTCTGTTAATAACAAAAACAAATTTATTTAATTATTTACATATCAATATCTTTAATTGTTTCTTCGTTTGATGATGTAGTTGAAGAATCAGTATCAAAAAAAGCAGATCTTTTTACAGGCTGATCAATTCTCTCAGTCGTGTTTTTGTCAATTTCTCTTTCAATTGCAGATTTTTCTAAATATAAAGTTTGTCTTTTTTCTGATTCTGCAATTTTTTTCTTATTTTCTTCACTTGTTTTCATTGCATTTTCAATCAATTTTTTTCTATCGCCGTTTTCTCTGTCAACATAACCATTAATGTGCTGATCCATAACTTTATCAGAATAAGAAGTTGGCAAACCTGTAGGAGGAGGTAAAGGAGCATATTTTCCTGTTTGCATAATTAACAAATCAACATTCAAATAATTAGATGCTTCTTCTCGTGCAAAAATTTCTGCATGTTCTCTTTGATCTTTTCCATAAACTTTTAAAACGTTAATACACCATCCAGGAACTGATGGATTTGTGTTATGAGGCCCCAAAACACTAATTACAGCCCATCCTTCACAATTTGGAAATCCAGCGTAAAAACGGTTTTTCCACTCTTCTTTGTCAATTTGCTCGCAATTTACAAACACGGGCTTTTCAATTGGCTGATTTCCACGATTTGTTTCATGCTGACGTGCCCATTGTGAACTTGTTGTAAACATTTTTTTTTAATTTTATAAATTTAAACATTGGATTTTATTAACATTTACTAAAACGCACGGCTTTTAACTTTTTTATTGTTGATGATGCAATAACGTCACTTCACCGTCGTCAAACAATCGTCTAACTGATTCAGATGCAATTCTTTGATTTTCCCGGTTTCTTCGCACATAAATTTCTCTGAGACACAACGTCAATCCAAGTGCAAGAACAAAGACCAACAACGCTATCATTATATCAATAACTTCAAATGACATTTTTTTGTTTTTTTTTATTATTTTTTTTCTTTTGTATTTAATTTAGATTTTGAAAAAAATGGCGGAAATTATTGCAGTTTCAATCGGCGCATCCATTTGTTGCCCAATTTCATGCATTTTCGGAACTAAATATTTATGTAACAAATACGATCTTAAATATCAATCGTGTTGCAAAGGAAACGGAGAATGTTATTTGTTTATTGGAACTGTTGATTTAAATGAAGCTAGTGAATCCGGTGCAAGTTGTTCTAATCGTAACAGCAATAGCAACAAAAACACATTAAGCACGGGAGGTAATGTAACAGAAATTAACGTAAACACTGGAGTTATAAAATCTCCTTTAAAACAAGAAATTGAAATGCCTCCGATTAATAATGCAATTACAACTGAAGATGAAGAGTTAATTTGTGATTTGCCGATGATTTTTCAATCGGAAGAGTTAAATAAATTTACAAGAAATCCTAAATATATTGCATATTTCAGAACAAACTCAAAAGGACGTTTAACAAAAGTTACTTCAACATTTGAAAAATTTAGCGGTAAAAAAAGAGGTTTTTTAATTGATCCAAGTCTTTCAACTTGGGATATGATTAATTCTTTTATACATAAAGACGACAGAGAACGTTTAATTAGAGATTGGACTGATTGCGTAGACAATAAAAAAGAAATGCTTATAAAATTCAGAATGACTCCAAACAGCGCTAAAACGTTTCATACTGTTTGTTACAGTTGTCCATATAATCAATCTGATGTAATGGAAAAAAACGAATTTTTGGGTTTTAGAGGAGGAATTGTTTTAATTCCTAGTAAAAGAGTTTACGATAAGTTAGATACTAATGCGATAAAAAACAAATATGAATTAGCTAGGACGCAACTTGTTCGAGATAGCACCCCGTCGTCTATTTTTTATGACGTTGTTAATCCTATTACTGATGATAACGATGTTAAAATAGAAAACGAAATTATTAATAATGATAATAAACAATAAAATTTTACTTTTTTTAATCTAAATTATTATTTTGAATTGTGTTAAGAATTTGTTGCTCTGGGATTTTAAATGTATTTGACAACACTGTAAGAGCTTGAGCGTTTGTTATACCTACAGTTGGAGGATTAACAAGTAAACGTCGGAACATGGTAAAAATACCTTTTGCCATTTTAGCAAATCGAATGTCATTTTCGTCTACGTTGTCAAATACACTTTGAATAAGCGCTTGTTTACGTGCTTGTTTCAAAGCCGTCAAATTGTAAGCTCTAAGAGTATCGTATGTTGGAGCTGGAACTAGTGTTCTATCGCTGTACCAAACAATTTGTTTTAATCCGTTTGAATCTTGCGATGCACCGTAATTAACACTCTCAGGAACGTTGTTAAGAGTGCAATAATTGCTCATTAACAAATCATAATTATCACTTACTTGTTGATCGGTTAAAGACATTTGTTAGTTTATTATCAATAAATATAAAATTTTTTATTGTTTTTAAACTACAAATAAGTACAAATACATCTTGTAACAGTAGGTTGAACGGTACCTTTATATTGAGCATTTCTACTTGATTTAGCTTTGTATATCGCATAAAATGTTGTCTTAACAGTCAAATTAAGCACTGTTGTTAAACAAATTGGAACAGATTGAAACCACCAATTGTATGTTTGAGATTGTACCCAAGTAGACAAAGCAGTGTGACTCACAGAACTATTAGAAGAGCTTAAAGCGTACCATGATTCTTGATCATCAGCACCAGCATTAGCGTACGAAACAAAATTAAATAATATTAACCAATTACCAATAGGAATATAGCACATAGTACCAGTACCAGTATTAACATACGTTGCTGAACCAGTTGAAAAATCTTGATTATTAGTTGAAATATAGCTCCATGTAGCTTGATTCATAGGAAACCCATAAGGTGATCTTTCTCTAGAGTAAAAATTTGAACTAATTGCGCTATTTGCCATTGTATAACTGGTTGTATTAGTGTAAGTATCATTACTACCACCACCTCCGTAAATAGTAATATTTGTTACACCACCAGAAAACGATCCAACCGCAGTAATAATACCGTATTTTGTTGTTGATGATTGAACGTATCTAATTTTCATACCTGCTGAATATTTAGTCGTTACATCTGAATTTACCGAAAACACAAATGTAGGTGCATCCGCAGAAACATATGCCCACGTTTCAAACGACGCGCTAATCCAGCCGTCGTTTGTTTCGTATGCAATTTCATAAGTTGAAGTGTTAAATCGAAGAACACTTGACGTATTTGTAGCAGTAGCTTTAACAGAATTGCAAAAAAAACCTGAAGCTGGAGTTAAATTCCCTAAATACATTGTTCTTGTTCCTTTTCCTGTTAAGCTGTTTCCAATAACAATTTCATCGTCAACGGTTAAAGACGAATTTGTAAGCGTGTTTCCTAAATAAATGCACGCAGATCCGGTTGTTAAAGTGTTACCAACAGTTGAACCAATACATATGTTGTTATTTCCGTTTGTAATAGCGTTGCCGCAACTGTTACCGTATAAAGTATTGTAAAAACCAGAATTTATTGCACCAAGTGTATTGGTACCAAAAGCAGTGTTTAAACCTGCTGTTGATCCGTTTAAAATTCTATAATTTGCCAAATTTAAATTTCCTCCCATTGTAAGACTAGTTAACGTTCCGAGCGAAGTAATGTTTGTTTGTGCAGCCGTTGATAATGTTCCTGCAAGAGTTGTTGCTGTTATTGTTCCTCCGTTTATAATGTTGTATCCTGCCATATCTAAATTACCAAATAAAGTAAGAGATCCAGCTTCTAAAATATCAATGGATGTGACGCCAGTTTTGGAAATAGTAAATACTTCATTTAAAGTTGCTGTTAGACCGCCAGTGTATGAAGTTGATGTATTTTTAAAAATAAAAGTTCCAGCACTGTTTATGCCCATTGTTGCACCATATCCATTTTGGTAAATAGTCGAATCTGAAACTTTAATGTTAAATCCAAGCATTTGATCGTTTATTTCTGTCATTGAAACGTTTTTTTCAGTAATTCTTCCAAGAGACCTTGTTTCATGACTGTATGGAGTGGTAACAAATTTTCCTAAGCATCGTCTTCTACTCATAATTGTTTAATAAATAAAGTAAAACAAAAAAATTAAAACAACTAAAAACGTACAGTTATTTTTATTAAATAATTTTTTTACATGTTTTTTTTAATAATTAATTAGTTAACAAAACTGTGCTCATTGCATCTCGTAACTTAATTTCATCAAACAAATCTGTTATCCAAGAATTGTCTATCAAACCGTTATATCTTGAAATAATGTTTGTGTTACAATTCATTTCATTCAAAACTGTTGCTCCCCAACCCTGAAAACCAGCAGCTTCAAATAACATATATAAAATTTCAATACCAGGTTCAGCAATCAATTTAGTTTTGTCTCTGCATTCGTAATGGGAACTGTGACCGCAATCACATCCACAAACAACATGAATACCCATTGGTATCCGTTTAAAGTCGATCGCATATTTAGCTGAACATCTTCCGCCACATGAGTAAACGTTGTTAGCCAGAATGCAAAAATTGCTATTTCCTTTGATAGTTAATATTTTCTTTCTGTTGTCTACGTGAACGTCGTCAATGCTTTGACTGACTTTTAAATTAAAAACAGAAAAAATTTGGAGCATCAAACCGTGCACTTCAACTGACGGTTTAGTTTTTGCCGCAGATGAAGAAGAAGACGACGATGAATTTTTGTTTGCTCCTCCTCTTGATTTTTTAGTTGTTACTGCTTTCACTTTATAAATTCCGGTATCAGTTACAACTTGAATGTCAATGTGATCATCGTGAGCAAACTTGCACGTGGCTTTTTTGTACTTAGATTTAGCGTTTATAGTACAATAACGATATAACAAACACGATCTGCGAGTTGAATTTTCTAAAAAATACGATATCAGATCTCCTTCTTCTTCGGATCTCGAATTTAAATTGGAATCGACAATTTTCACAATAGTGGTACCAGGAACGTTGACTCTTTTACCATTACGATGATCTGGATCTTCACATTTATTTCCATGTGAACAAGAAACTAACTCGGAAGATCCAGGAAGATATAAATTTGCCTCAGAAACAACTTTTAAATTCCAATCGCATTTGTCTTCAACTAATTGCCACATGTTTGCATTGTTATCACGTTCAACGTAGTCTTTAGGGAAATTAGTCAACAAATTCCCAACAGAAGCATTTCGAAACTGTTTCCATTCAAATTTGTTAACAACAATGTTTGGCCAAAAATAAACAAAACGCACAAATCCTTCCTTAAGTTGAGAAACAGAGTTAACGTTGGAATAAATAGGTTTTGAAGCCAGTAAAAACATCGAAAACTCATCTGTGTCGTAAAATTTATTTGATACAACAATATTGTCTATCGGTTCTCCACGTGTGAAAAAGTTGAGTACAATGTCTTTGTGAATAGAATCGATCAATTTCATAGAAATGTCGTTGTACACGTACGAATTCATTTCTTCTTCAGTTTGAAAACTTTGATGCAACAATTCTCCAACAATAAAAGAAAAGTCAATTTGAAGAAACAATGGAAACGTTTCAAGCGAGTCGTAATAATGTTCTTTAAATGCCAAACGAAACGTTGAAATATTTCCATTTTTTTCGTCGTTTACCAAATTCTGCCAAGACAAACAATATTCATCGTAAAAATTTGAAATTAAATCTGATGGAATTGATGCTTCAGAAAAACGACATTCGATGCAATTGTCAACTGAATGAGTTGTAACTTTAGAAATCTTGGCTCTTTTCTCTCCGCTGTTTACTCTTTTTTTTATGTTCAATTCATTTTTCCTCACAAATTCAACCGCATTTGGAGCTAAAGACTTTCTCTGACGTTTTGGTGGCATAACATACTTTTTTTAAAAAAATAAAAAAAATGATTTTTGATTATATATATAAGAAATGTAAAAAAACTTCACAATAAAAAAAACATAACAATAAAAAAACTAAAAAAAAACCGGATAAAAATTATGTTTCGCGCTTGAAAAAAAATAAAAAAGATATTTGCTGTATTTAAATTAAGCAAGTCAAAAATAAAAAAATAAATAAAATAAAAACAAAAAATGGCTACCGGATCAGAAAAAGTTATGGTGTCTTACAAAATGGCGCATTTAGCAAGTCAATTTTTAGACAACACAATTGCTCGAGGCGGGCTCGGTATATTTTCGACTACAGAAGGGCAACGAAAATTTATGGGTGTTAATAAAGATTTATTCGAAAGAATTGAAAAATTACAAAAAAGATATTTAAAGAAACATCATCGACAAATAACTTATAATGACATTGTGGAAATTGAATTTACGCTTGAAGAATTGGTTACATTGTACGTTTGTTTAGGAAACATTGCAAGTGCACCTAGAGCTCTTCACAGAGATGATATTAGTTATTGCGATGTAAAAGACTATTTTAATAATTTAATTGTAAAAATTGAAAAGTCTCATGAAACTGTTACATCTTCTTTATCTTCTTCTTCTTCTTCTTCTTCTTCTACTTCTTCCTCCACAGAAACTGTTGAGAAAGACTCCAGTGTATCTGCATCTTCTTCGTCTTCTTCTTCTTTGTCTACGGTTGATGTTGGGTCTGACGACGATAGTGGAGACGATTAATTTTTCTTTTTTTGTTTCTTTGTTTTTTGTTTCAATTTCTGACTCATTGTTTTTTTCATTTTTTTCTTCTTCATTTTCTTCTTCTTCGTTTTCTTCTTCTTCATTTTCTTCTTCTTCGTTTTCTTCTTCTTCATTTTCTTCTTCTTCGTTTTCTTCTTCTTCACTATCACTTTCACTGTTTTCAGAATCATTATTATCAGCGTTGTTGTTGCTGTAGTACAAATTTTCCAATCTTTTATATTCTTCAGAATTACTTCCTTGTAGCCCGATTACATACATTACATGCTGAGCATACATCATGTAAAAAGCCGCTTGCATCAAATCATTCATACTAGCTGTTACGTTACTATTTACATCATTGTATAATTTTTCTTTTGCACTAATAAAAATACAACTTGCTCTTCTTCTAGAATAATCCGTGTTTAATGTGTTTTTTATTTGATGTACATATTTTTTAATTGTTGAATTGTCATCTTCATCATTTTCTTCATCACTGCTAATATCACTACTATCAGAAAGTACAGTTTGTTTATTACATATTTTTTCACTGCACGTTATTTTGCAAGCCGATAAAAACATTTCGTCAATTGTTGTAATTAATTCTGTAATTGTCAAATCTGGTGCAAACAAAATCATAAATCCTACAAACGTGCTTAATCTATTAATTTCTTGAGGATATTTAACATGTGCATTGTAAAATGTATCACATCCCAATCCTTCAGAAATAAAAAATGTTATTAAAGATACACATTCCCGCATTACATCTCCAAAAAACACATCTATTTGAGAATCTACCGCGTATTTTCTTGCGGCATTTATTTTAAAACCAACATCCCAACACGTTAACCCATAAGTGTTTAATAACAATTTTCTTTTTTTTATTATTCGATCAAGTCTTAACAACTCCGGAGATGTCCATTTTATTCTAGTTAACGGATTTCTAATATCTCCTGTATGCAAAATGTATCTTGCTAAAGGTTCAGCGTTAAAAGCAAAAACGTGATTTTTTTCATCTACATATTTAAAATATGGAACTGACAGCTCTTCTCCGTCAATAGGACATGTTTTATTACATGGTAAAAGTCTTTTTATGTGTAAAAGTTTATTTACATATTTTTTTATTATTTTTGTAGTATCCATTTTTGTTAACATAACACATATTTAATTAAAAAACAAATTTTTCCAAAATATTAAAACACGACATTTTTTAAATTAAATTGTACAATTTGACAAAAACAAAAAAAACATGGAGGAATGTATTCGTAGTTTTTTGTTTTGTGGATATGTTGGAGTTGAAAACGCACTGGTCGACATTATTACTCAATACACTGGGGAATATGAAGTTTTATTTAATTTGAAAACGTATGAAGCTGAGTTAAATAATATACAAGACAATGGAGATGTTGTACGTAAATTAAAACGTTTTAAAACAGAAATTGGAGTACCAACTATTTCTAGGACAATTCAAACAATGATTGATGAATTTGAAAATGGTATAAACAGAGCTAAACATTTTGAGCAAAGTATAATTGATGGATTTAAAAAAACAATCAAAAGCGGAGGTCGTGCTGGTACATTTTTTCAAGTTGACAGTCCACTTCCAGAATTACACGCTATGCAAGTTACTGTTGATGCAAATAATTATTTACAAAAATTGTATGGTTGGATAGTTGTTGCAAATACATTTGGAAGTAGAACTCAAAAATGTTATTTGTTTAAATCATAACAACGTTTGTTTTGTAAATAAAATTAAAAAATTTAATTTATTTTGTATTTTTTATAATCAATTAAATTTTAGTTTTTAATAATAAAACAAAAAATGGGAAATACAACACAAAAATTAAATAGCCAACATTTTGATTATAATGTTCCAACTCAAGAACAAAAATCTACAGTTAGAGCACAGCTTATTAACGATATGATAAATCCAGAAGGTATAAGAGACAGAGCAGCACGAGATCAAATTTCAAAAGCAAGAATTACAACAACTGATATTGCAATTGATCAAAGAAATAGACCTGTACAACATATGTTTTTTGATCCAGATAACAGAAAAAGAATTATTGATGTTGCAGTAAGTATGAATATTTTTAAAGAAACAGAAGTAATTAAAAGCATGAATGCAATTTATGGAAGAACTGAACATGAAATTAATAATATAGATGTTACAAATCGTAGTAGTATTATTAACATGGTTCAAAGATTAAATGCTGAAACAATTGAAAATTTGAAAACACAAAAAAGTATATTTGTTCCTGAACAGCCAAAAATTCAAAGTCATCTTTCATCTATTTATCATCTCCCAGACACAACTGACAACAACAAAGAATTTAGACGTGATAATCGTTAAAAAAATGGCGGTGTGTTGTGACAAATTGGCAATTTAAGTTAAAAACGCTGACCCGCCATTTTTTATCGATGACGAACGAAAAGCATGATTTTTATGCAATTCAAGACCAAGTACGTGAATTCCTTACAATTTTACGAACTACAACCAATAAACCAGAATTAAGCGATTTTGAAGATCTTCAAAAGTTTCAAGAAGCAAATTTGTCGTATGATGATTGGGGATATCCTGTGCTTGATTTGGTTTTTTTACTTGCCAGTGACAGACTTTATTATAACTATATTACTTCTTTTGTGAAAGACGAACTACAAAGTCCTAAAAATGATCCTTGTAATTCATGGGCTTATTGGGAAATTAACACAACTGGTTTAATAGAAAAACCTTTTGTAATCAAAGTACCTGGAAGAATTGGAATGCATCTTTTAGAAAGAGACGGTTTTATCAAAAAAACATGTGTAATTTACAATCGTAATAAGTGCATTATGAATTGTTTAAGTGAACATATTTACGAAACTAATATTATTATTCATATTATTATTCCTTATACTACTATTAGAATTTATTGTGCTTAATGTACAAAAAAAAACAATAAATTTTTAATTTTATTTTATTTTTATATATTACACATACAAATGGCTAAATTACGTAAGCGTCAAGTTGCATTTCGTAAACGTAAAACAAAAAAAACCAAAAAAGTGGTAAAAAAAAGACAAACAAAAAATAAACAACCAATATTAAAAAAATATTTAATTCACGATAATGGAGGAAGACCTTTTGCAGTGCACACCAACAGCAATAAAGTTAATACATTGATTATTTTTAACAACAGTACAAAAAAACAAGTGGCAAAATACAACAACTGTTCTAAAGTTTGGATTCCAAATGACATATCAAAAAACAAACAATTTGTTGGAAATTCAATATTGGCAAATTTAAAAAATAACAGGTATTTGTACATTGGTTCAGAAATATATGAATTTAAAGCTGCTAATGGAGATAAAATTGTAAAATATGTCTCAAATGTTGGAAATTCAGACGTTCCATATCCTTACGCAATTGGTAGCAAATATGTTTATATCATGCTTGATAAAGTGTATTGTGCAAAAAATGAATTTACAAAAGAAAATTTTGATGCAGATGAAGTTTATTCAATTTATTACAATCAAAAACGTTCAATTATTGCTGGAAAAATGAACATATTAAAACAAGTAAGTAAACGTTTATAATTTTATTATATTTGTAAAAAATAAAAAAAACATTAATAATAAAAAAAATGTTTGAATTGCAAATTCAATATAAACAACTCGAAGATCATTACAAAGCATCAGTTAATTGCAACTCAACTAATTTTGCGTATAAACCAGTTCATTTAGGACCAGACATTGGAAAAGATGAAAAAAAATTACCAACATCAAGACAATTGTTAAATTATGCATTAAAACAACCGGGTTATAATAAATATTTAAAAGCCATAATAACTGGAGACGGATTTATTGTTGGTCAAATTTTAATTAAATAATTTCGTCCATTTTTGTTTTTTTTGCCGTAAAAAATGGCATCTTTAACTTCTCAATACGCAATTGGTGATCAAGTATTTGTAAATCTAAGACACCGTCTGACTAACGCTTTTGAGTGGATATATGGTGTAGTTGTCGGTGGATACGAGAATCGTGACGAAATATATGTACAACCAATAAACGCAATGTGTGAAATTCAATTTATATGTAACCGTGCGTATCAAATCAAAAAATACAACATGTAAAGAAAAAAAATTATATTTTTGCGTTCAAAAAATTGTAAAATAAATATTTCCTTTATATTAACAATTGTTCAGACACGAATAACTTTTTTAATTTTTTTACATTTTACCAAAAATATTTGGATTATACCCGTAAAAACTAAAAAAAATGTCAAAACGAACTTTTGAGCAAGCACACATTGTTGATCATCAAAATGATGTTAGTATTAATGAACAACCATCTAAAAGATCAACAATTCCAGGATTAAAACAAGTACATTATGTTTTATTTGATGGAAAAAAAATCCAATTTGACCCAAAAAACATTGAACTAATTCCTAAACCAAAAGACAAATTTGGAAACGCTCCGTTATCAATTCGTTACAGAGTCGAAAAAATTGACAAAGATGGCAAAGTTGAAATTTGTTCTATTCCATTAGTTATTCAAACACCAGAACTACAAATTCCTTTTAAGCCATCCACAAAAGCCGAACTTGACGCAAAAATGAAAGGCGGCTCCGATTCATCTCAATCTTCATCATCAAATGCAAACGATGATCAAACCGATGAAAAAAAGGGAGACATGGCAGGAAAGCAGTATTCGTTCAATTATGCGTTTACATCTGTTGAGCCTTCTCGGAAAGAGGAAGTTGATTTCTTAAACAATTTTGTAATTCCGTTTGACGATTATTTGCAAAATTTGGCTTACGAAAAGCGTAACGATTGGTTTAAAAGCCACCCGCAATCAAAAATGTTTAAAAACGAAGAAGTTGCAAAAAGTTTGTTGTATAAGCGCAAATCGGATCCTGTTGTAGGAAAAACTGGAATACCAAATCCTCCTAGATTTAAAGTTGGAATTTCGAATTCGACCAATTTTTTTGACAGTAACAAAGAGCCAATTACTATTAACGAAATCACATCTGGCTGTATGGCTCGAGCGGTTATTGCAATTGAAGATTTGTTTTATAATAATAACGTTGGGCTGATTTATCGATTAAAATGCAAGCAACTTCAAAAAACAAGAGATGGAAATGTGTTTACTAAATTTGCTTTTGTAGAAGATGAGCAACCACAGTTAGAATCTGACGATTTGAATGAACAAAATTTATTAATGTCCGAAGATTATTCTTCACAACAACTAAACGACTTAAGTAATAATCAAATGCCACCACTTGAAACAAGTTAGAAACAAAAATAAAAATTTAAAAATATCTTGAGTTTTTTTCTATTTATTAAACATATTAACTAAAAAACTTTTTTTATATTTATTTTAAAACAAATAATGGTTTCTACAAACGAACAAATTGTTATAGCACTTGTAGCTTTATACATTCTTTCACAAAAAGGACTTGGAATTATTAATGTTCCAGTGCCAAAATTCATGGAATCTTTAGCAGTTAAATTAACATCTCCTCTTGCTCCTGGAGCATCCCAAATTATTCAAACTTATACACCATCAAATTTACAACTTCCAATGACCGTAAATTCATCTACTGGAGTTAGCAACATTGTTCTTCCTGCTTCAAGACCTCTTGTTCAACCTGGAAATTCATACAACAGTTCGCCTTTCTTCAAAGGTGCTATGACAATGGGTGCTGGATCAGTTCTTCCTGTTTCATCTGTTGCTGGATCAACAAATTTGGGATCTAGAATGTTTGATCGTTCAAGTGATTCAACTAGATTAACCAGTTCATTTGCAAAAGAACCAGTATCAATCAATTACGCTCGAGCTCAAGGAAAAGATCAAATTACTTACAATACTCCTGCTGTGATGGAACAAATTAGACCTGCGTATGACGTAAAACGATAAAGTTTTTTTTTATAAATAAATAAAAATAAAAAAAATAATAATTTATTTTAATTTATGGGTTTTATAATAAATATTTTTTATAAATGATTGAAAATGCCAAACAAATCAAAAAATTGTATATCTGGTTTAACTGCATTACTAGAAAGTACCCAGAACAAATATGGTCAATTATAAAAGTAGACAATATATTACAATGCTGCACAAAAGGAAATAAATTTGCATGCTATCAAGAATACATTAGTCCTCGTCTTGTTATTTACGATTTTTTTGACTCAACAACCAATTTGTTTATGTGCAAAGCTCCATTGTGTGCAATATGCGGAAATGAAACTGTTAGTTTTTTTTGTATAGAAAATAAAGAAGGAATTACGCGACCAGTAAAAAAACAATACTGTTCTACATGTTCTCCTAATTTAAAATTTGCGGTATCTTTTTACAAATATCAAGAACTTTTTGATTGCATTGATTCATTTTTATCACTTAGTAATTTGTACGAACCTGAATTGATCAACGTTATTATAAATTACATGTTAGATTAACAACATTTGCGTTTTGATTTTTATTACATTTATCTTTATCATTATTTAAACTAAACAAAAAACAAATAACTAAACATGTCCGAAACATCAGAGTTTGAAACCATGTCGATTGAACAATTAGGCCGCATTTTAGTTGAAAATAAAGAAGAAATCGGCATGAGAACTAAAGACAACAAAATTATCAAAAAAGTTTTAGACAAAAAAGTATTTGAAACAAAAAAAATTGCACCTTCTGCTCCCATTTACGTACCCCCAATTTCAGGAATCATTGAACCAGAAAAAAAATACGAAGTCAAAATTGTTGCCGCTCCTCGTCCTCCAATCAAAATCCCGGATGTACCACGAACTCCGTTGCCAGGACTCGAAGAAATTTTAACCGATTATTTAAGAGAAAAAGGCGGCCATTTTGGAACACCTAAAGAATTTATTGCTTGGCACGATAAATTTTTAGAAACAAGAAAAAAAGCCATTGAAGAGGAATATAATTTGGCAAGAGATAGAGCCATTCAAGAAGCACAACTCAGAGCCGCACAAGAGCCTGAACCTGAAACTGTTTACAAAACTTCCATTGTTCCAATGAAAGTTCCTAAAGAAAAAAAACGAAAAGCTCCTACTGTTGTGTTTGAAGGGGAAAAAAAAGCTAAAAAGGTAAAAAGGTCTGTTTCGTCTTCTTCTTCTGTTGACGACGGTGAAAACCAAGACAACGATGAAGAATTTTCTGAAACAACAACTGATCCTGTAAACTTAAGTGAAGGTGTGAGTTTTTTTTAATTTAAAATGTTTTTGTTTTTTTATAAATTGATTAAATTATAATTTAAAAACAATTATGTCCTCCACTGTTTTTTTAAAAAAAAACGAAGTAAAAAAAAGAGCAAGAGATAACAATGTTTATTCAGAACAGTTTAACAAAAAACAAAAAAATGAAAATTTGTCAGATTCAGAAAATAAACAATTATTGGACATAATTGAACAAACATTAAACAAAGCAAAACAGCAGTCAACAAACGAAAAAGACGTACAAAAAATAATTGTAAATGTTTATTACGCTCAAATTTTATGGGCAGTTAACAAAAATTTAAATGATGTTGTAAAATTGTTAAAATAAAAAATGTTTTTATTTATATTAATTATTTTTTTATTTTAAAACAAAAAAATGTCAGACGATGAAGATGAATATGTTCCATCAACACCTCGTCGTCAATCATTTGATCTTACATTTTTAAATAATGTAGCACCAGAAGAAAACAGTTTAATGACAATTGATAAAGAACTTTTACAAGAAGCAAATATTGAAACAGATGAACTAAATAACACACAAACACAAATACTTGACGTGTCTAATTTAAGTCACGAACAATTAGTTGAACTTGTAAAACACACAAATCCACTCATAACAAGAAGAGATAATTACATTTTAAATTTAAAAAAATCAGAAAAAGAATATAAAAAAGAAGTAGAAGACAACGAATTAGATTTAAAAAAACAAATTGATGAATGCGATAAGAATTTAAAATTAAAAATTAACGAATTAAAAAAATGTACTGCTGATTTAACTTCACATGCAACAACTTTACAGGAAAAAGCTGCAATTATAAACAAAAAAACACTAGAATTAAAAAAATGCCAAGAATCAGATACCAAAATAATTTATAAAACTGAAATTGATGTTAATATTAACAATGAATTAGAAGAAATTAAACAACAGCTTGAAAAAACAAAAAAAAAACTTACAGAACAAACGCTTATATCAAATAATCAACAAACATTAAATAAAAAATTAACTGAAGCTAATGAGGAATTTAACAATGAAAATAATAAATTAAATCAAGATTTAGATCTATTACAAAATGAACTTAAAAAAAAAGAAAGAGAATTAGATCAACTTTCAACTATTCATACAGAATTACAACAGCAATTAGAAAAAACACAAAATAATAACAATAATACCAAAGAGCTTGATATGATTAGAAATGAATTAAAAATGTGTAATGAAAGAAATGCTAGAATTGCTAACGATACAGCAAAAAAACAATTAGAAGCAAAAATTTCCGATTTGAGTTCAAAAATTAATGAATTAAACACACAAATTTCAAATGACAAAACAAAAACAGATGCATTACAAACACAAATTGATAAAAAAAAACAACAAATTAACGAAAAAGAACAAGAAATTGAACAAATTAAAAATAAAATTGCAGAATTACAAGCTTGTTGTAACGAAAAAAAACTATTCGAACAAAAATTAAAGGAATGTGAATCTAAACAAGAAAAAATATGCGAAGAAAAAATTCAAATCAAAAAAGTTAAAGTTGAAAAAAAAATTGACGAAATCGGAGAAATTGTAATTTCTAAGCTTAAAGACCAATTAGACCCTCAATTAATTGAATTGTTAAATCCTAAACCAAACAAAAAAACTTTTATAGCTGTTTCACAAAAAATTATAAATAACGACAATTCTGAAACAGGAAAAAAATTGAAAAATTTAATGGAAGAATTAACAATTGTATTAGAAAACAAAAAAATTAAATAATAAAAACATTTTGTTTAAAAACAATCATCACCACATAAAGCAATTGCAACTTCTAACATCATTTGAGACAAAGGCACAATAATCACATATTTCAACACTTCCATATTATTCTTTCGTCTAGGAGAAATAAAAAGCAAAGCCACGTAGATTACATTACAAATTAACGTATATAAATACATATACAATCGCATTTTTCTGTAATAATAAACGTATTTGTAGTCTCTGTAGTAATCATCGTTCGGATTGCATAAAAAATCACCAAAAAGTCCAATCATTAACAACAACATAAAAATAGCCATCACAAATTGAAACCAATCTTCAGCAACATAATAAGAATGTTCAAGAATTGAAAAAGACGTTAGCAGCAACAAAAACCCATGAAGATAGCAAATCGCCAAATTGGCCTTTAACATCGTGCCACGAAAAGTGTTCAACATTTTTTTTATTTTTTTGCGCAATTATTTTTTTTTGTCCAAATAAAAAATTTTTTTTGG
>JACCDN010619651.1_pt1 | contig 32590 bp, 29 predicted proteins | sample 7441691 | NCBI WGS metagenome assembly JACCDN01 (sample SAMN15323439, study PRJNA562643) | freshwater metagenome | isolation source: river surface water | place: USA:Blue River Watershed | collected 2017-08-16
GATAGGGCAAGGCCTGAGTATCGAATGCTCGTGGCTTGCAAAAATGCTTTGTAAAGTTCCTCGCTACATTTGTGTCGTGACATAGGGTACTGCCTTTTTCTCAAACAATACCAGATCATCTCAATTTATTAAAGTGCGAAACTCCTGTCATATATTTTTTTCTATCAAAGTATTTAGATAATCCCCCCAAGCTTCCATCATCCGTCGGCGCTCAGGCAAATATTCAGCAAAGTTATACGCGGCACGAATTTTATTACGCTCACCATGCGCAAGCTGGCGCTCAATCGCATCGCGATTCCAGCCCTGCTCATTCAGCAAGGTAGAAGCCATCGAACGAAAGCCATGGCTGGTGATTTCATCATTGGTATACCCCATTCGGCGCAAGGCGCAATTTAAGGTATTATCTGACATAGCGCGGTCAGGATAACGTACGCCAGGGAAAAGATACTTGCCTTTGCCTGTTAGCGGTTTCAACTCTTCTAAAACCTTAATTGCTTGGGTTGGTAGGGGTACAATGTGCATCTCACCCATTTTCATTTTACTTGCTGGAATACGCCACTCTTTGGTTTCAAAATTGAACTCCGACCATTCAGCTTGCCGAAGCTCACCAGGCCGAACGAAGAACAAAGGAGCCAAGCGTAATGCGCATCTTGTGGTAAACGCGCCTTCATAATCATTAATTGCCCGCAGCAAATTACCGATAGCCTTCGGGTCTGTAATTGTTGGGTAATGGCTTCTTTGTTCAGGCGCTAAAGCTCCACGCAAATCTGCTGCAACATCGCGCTGCGCTCGGCCTGTGGCAATAGCATAACGAAGGATTTGGCCGCAGTTTTGCAAAATACGGTGAGCAGTATCCGCAGCACCACGCTTTTCAATGCGGCGTAAGGCGCCTAATAATTCGGGAGCAGTGACTTCATCCACAGGTCTTTTACCAATCCAGGGGAAAATATCATTTTCCAAGCGAGTGATGATTCGGTTTGCATGGCCTTCTGTCCAGTTTGGTAAAAACTTTAAATGCCATTCACGTGCAACGATTTCAAATGTGTTTTCTGCACCGAGGATAGCCGCATTCTTAGCCGTGCGTTTGGCGATACTGGGGTCAATATGCTCATCTAAAAATTTGCGTGCTCTATCGCGTTTGTCTCTTGCCTCAGCTAATTTCACTTCGGGGTACACGCCTAAAGCAAGCAACTTTTCTTTACCCCCAAAATAGTATTTATAGCGCCAATATCTTGAGCCGTTAGGATGCACTAAAAGGAATAAGCCTTTTTCGTCTGACAGTTTATAGGCCTTGGCTAGAGGCTTGGCATTACGGATGAGTAGGTCGTTGAGTGGCATAGGGGTATCTCCTTTTGCTTGTTTAGATTATACCCCTTTTTCAAGTGGATAGATTTGCACAGCTATGAATAGATATGGACATATAAATTTAATATAGCCTTTTATTTTCAAGGCTTTTGTGGATTATTATGGATTGTTTTGGCTTGTTATAAATTACACAAATGGTGCCCGGGGCCGGAATCGAACCGGCACGGACGGTTTAAGTCCGAGGGATTTTAAATCCCTTGTGTCTACCTGTTTCACCACCCGGGCGGCTTAAATAAAGGGAATACCCACTTTTTAAGTCCGCCTAGGGTACAGCAAATATAGGCGAATAGCAAGGCCTATCTTGCGTTTTTATTGCACGTTTAAAAAAACTCCCTTACAATCTTTTTACTAATTTATTATTATTGCTTAAGGCTTAAAAAATATGTCACATTTCTTGCAAATTCATAATCGATTTAAATATCAGAAAAAAAACACCTTGGTATTCTTGCTGCTTGCTATAGCCATTTTTTGCTTAACACTTCTTATTTATACAGGACTACATTTTGTATTAGTGCGCTATCCTTTTCTACAACCTTTTTTAGGTTTGGTGATTGTGGTTTTGGGTTTACTTGGTTTATTCGCATTTATTAAACAATGGAACGAAACCATGCTGAAATATCAGATTTGGTTTGGTATTTTCATTACTATCCTGATTACCTGGCTTAACGTATTCAATGTAGTTAACGCTAATGCCGCCATTGATCATGTGATTATAGGAGTGCCTGTTGCTAACTTCCCAACTTTCGATGATTTAAAAAACTTTATTACTGTGGCCTATACCTCTGTTGATATTGGGTTGATTTTAGGTTTATGGCTCATGGGCTCGGTGGTTTTTAACTTATTAGAACATCCAAACCACTCTAATGTGGATGCAAAAAAGTTTCTAAAAATTTCCGTGAGTACAATTTGCCAATTCATTTTAGGGGCGGTGATCTTTACTATTTCAGTACAAGAAGCGCCGAGTCAATGGTCGAGAAACACTTACTTAAATCACTATGTTTTAAAGATGACTTACGACAAAATGCGGGTTTGCTCAGATTCACCTCCTAATACAGGATACATGTATCTCAGCGAAACCATGACCTTAAGCGTTACGAGTCATAATGCGAACCCTACTTTTAGCTTGTTAGCAATGCCTTTTGGTGAAGCATGTGTCGGAAAGAGTGACAAAATGCTGGAGGTTGGGGCCGGAATCGAACCGGCGTCCAAGGCTTTGCAGGCCTCTGCATAACCACTTTGCTACCCAACCATATTTCAAAGCGGTGGGCATTATATCCGGATCTTGAACTTGAAACAAGTGATTCTTCATCTTCTCAAATAAAGAGCGCATCCTTACTGAAAAAATCTTGATGTCCATTTAAAAACGCTTCTACTGTCAATACTTTACCGCCGGTTTTTTGCAATTCAAGAATCTCAAGAACCCCTTCTGCTGTTTGCACTGCAAGAGATTTCTTTGCAATAACAATGAGTTGTCCTGGTTTGATCGGATTCGATGATTTCTGTGAACCAAGACGTGCCTTTAAAATACGAATAACTTCATCATTATATATTGCATAACAAACCGGCCATGGATTAAAAGCCCGAATCTTACGCTCAATATCAATAGCCTTCTCACTCCAATCAATATGAGCTTCCTCTTTATTTAACTTATTAGCATAGGTCACTCCAATCCCAGGCTGTAGAGTTTGCTTTAAGTTTTTAATATTATTTAAGCCTTGCAATAAAAGTTCTCTGCCCTTTACCGCAAGTAAATCATGTAACTCTCCTCCCGTCATTTCTGCAGTAATAGTCACTTCTTCTTGCAACAGGATAGGCCCAGTATCAAGCCCTATATCCATTTGCATTAGTGTTACACCCGTTTTAGTATCTCCTGCTTCAATTGCACGCTGAATGGGCGCAGCCCCTCGCCAACGTGGCAACAAGGAAACATGTACATTCCAGCAACCGTATTTCGGGATTTGCAAAACCGCCTCAGGAACAATCAAACCATAAGCTACTACAATCATAAGATCGGCATTAAATTCTCTTAAGGTTTGCTGAATTTCAAGCTCACGTAGTTTTAAAGGTTGCAATACTGGAATGTTATGCGCCAAAGCCAAGATTTTAACTGGACTTAAAACTAACTTTTGGCCTCGACCCGCAGGACGATCCGGTTGAGTTAATACCGCGCAAATCTCATATTTACTATCGATCAATCCCGCCAGTACAGTTGCTGCAATTTCGGGTGTCCCAGCAAAAATGAGTTTCATTACATTGCCGTCCGTTTAAATTTTTGCAGTTTTTTCTCTAGCATTTTCCGTTTTAAAGACGAAACATAGTCAAAAAAGGTGATACCGTTTAAATGATCAAACTCATGCTGTAGACACTTCGCTGAATAACCTTCGCGTTCACATAAAAACTCTTTACCGTGGCGATCCAGAGCTTGCATCACTACTTTTTTCGAGCGCATAACAGGCACAGATAACCCCCGAAATGATAAACAACCTTCAGTATCTTCTACTTTTTCTTCACTTTGATAGACAAATTCAGGATTAATAAACACTATTTGATTCGATACACCATTAGGGCGTTCATCCATAATAAACATGCGTTTGCTTACACTCACTTGATTTGCGGCAAGACCCAAACCATCTTCGGCATACATAGTCTCAAACATGTCATCAATCAATGTTTGTAATTTATCATCAAACTCAGTGACAGGTTCACAAACCTTGCGTAAAACTGGATCGGGATATTGCACTACACGTAAAATTTTGGCCATCGTTATACTCCTTTAACTAGCGAGTATTATGACACAAATCCAAGGCAATTTCAGCAACCCGTTTGCCAGCTCCTTTTTTACCAAGTATCTTCACTACACTTGCCAAATCTTTTTTGATATTTTCAACTTTTACTTCGTCATCCAATAAATTTTGTACAATTTCCGCCATATATTTAGATTCAGCCTTATCTTGAATCAACTCCGGATAAATTGCTTTTTTGACCAAAATATTGGGCAAACTAATAAAAGGAATTTTAACTACACGTTTAGCCACCGCAAAAGTTAAAGGATTCATTTTATAAATTACCACCATTGGCACACCTAAGATTGCCGCTTCCAAAGTTGCTGTCCCTGAAGAGCCAATGAGAACATCTGCCGCACTCATTGCCAAATGACTATTACGCTTAATAAGAACAATCGGCACATTAGCATCATCCACATAAGGCCAAATATCAGATTCACGAACGGTATCTGCAAGGGGAACCACAAATTGAATATGGGGATAACGCCGCTTTAAAACTTCCGCCGTGTCAATAAGCTCTGGCAATAAACGAGAAAGCTCTGATTCTCGACTCCCGGGTAATAAACCTACAATAATTGCATTTTGAGATAACATCAATTGTTCACGTGCTTTCATCTTATCGCAAGGATTGATTTGCTCTAGCAAAGGAGACCCCACAAATGTCACCGGAACACCCGCTTCTTTGTAGATGGCTTCTTCAAAGGGCAAAATCACTGCCATATGATCGACGACTTCTTTGATTTTATGGACCCGACCCTTTCTCCAGGCCCAGATCTGAGGGCTTACATAATAAAGTACTTTAATCCCGAGGGCTTTGGCTTTTTCGGCAAATCGTAAGTTAAAACCAGGATAATCAATCAAAATCAAACAATCGGGTTTCTCTGTGATTAAGGCATCTAAAGCTTTGTGCCACGCTGCTCGAATCGCTGAGAAATGCTTTACCACCTCAAACAATCCCATCACTGCAATTGCTTTAGAGTCAAACAGCAAACGACAACCGGCTTGCTCCATTTTGCGCCCACCGATACCAAAACAATCAATTTCTGGCACAAGCTTCTTTAGCGCTTTTACCACCTCAGCGCCATGTGAATCGCCCGAAGCTTCTCCGGCAATCAACATAATTTTTTTAGTACTAGACATAGTAGGCTATCAAAATACTCTTGCACCAAATTGTAACGTAAGAAAGACAAAAACTCTACCTTCACCCTTGAATATAAAATGTTTGCAATTTTGCCTCAAAACCTTGCAAATGAACTAAACATATTGCCCACAACACCATCCTGAACTCCATGCCCACTGGAAATTAAAACCACCCAAATGGCCGGTCACATCTAATACTTCGCCAATAAAATAAAGTCCCGGCACTGATTTCACTTCGAAAGTCTTAGAAGAAATTGCGTTAGTATCCACCCCTCCTATTGTTACTTCTGCTGTGCGATACCCTTCGGTACCATTTGGTATAATCTCCCAATTATTCAAAGTTTTGCTAAGATCTGGCTCCCCAGCAATCAGTTCAGCAAATCGAGCTGGAAATACTTGAGACAATAAAGTTTTTACCTCAGCTTTGGGACGTAAATGGTGCTGCTCTTGTAGAAATTCCAGTGCATCTTGATCAGGTAACAAATTAAGATGCAAAATCTCTCCTGGCTGCCAATATGAAGAAATTTGTAAGATTGCAGGCCCACTCAAGCCACGATGCGTAAAAAGCATATCCTCTCTAAATACTTGCTTTCCCACTCGTGCTTCTACAGGCACACTAATACCAGATAAAGCTGCCAAATCTTTACGGTGTAAAGTTAACGGCACCAAACCTGCGCGTACGGGCAACACTTTCAAACCAAATTGTTCGGCAATTTTATAACCGAAGGGTGAGGCGCCCATGGTTGGAAAAGACAAGCCTCCTGTTGCAATTACTAAAACAGCACTTTTGAAAACACCTTGGTTGGTTTCAAGCTGAAATTTCTCTCTTTTTTGAATACTGGAAATTTGGCAATTTAAACGAATATTCACATGTGAACGGTCACATTCAACTAAAAGCATATTCACAATATCACTGGCTGATTCATCACAAAATAACTGCCCCTGTGTTTTTTCGTGATAGCGAATCTTATGCTTTTGCACCAAAGCCTCAAAATCATTTTGCGTATAACGACTTAATGCTGAAATACAAAAATGTGGATTTTGTGACAAATAATTTGCTGGAGTTGCATAACGATTGGTGAAATTACACCGCCCCCCGCCTGACAATAAAATTTTTTTACCAACTTTATTCGCCCGATCCAAAATCAAAACTTTTCGCCCACGTTTTCCGGCTTCAATAGCACACATTAAACCCGCAGCCCCCGCGCCAACGATGATTACATCTACTTCATGAATAGTCATTAGCCCATCACCACTTCGGGATTAAAATCTATAAGCTTTTCCAAAAGCTCAGGGTTTGGTAAGACAGACCATTCCTTACCAAAGGTAAAATATACCAAACCATCCTCACGCTCATATGTTAACTCTACAGGGCAATTACCGGCATAATGGTGTAATAACTCTTTCAGACGTAAAAGCTCAGCTTGAGTTGTATGGGTTTCATTCACTTTCAATTTTAACAATCTTGCTTTAGAGGCACGATAATCATTAAGGTTATGTAAAGATTTTGCCACTGCCCGCATTCCACCTGAAAAATCATCAAAGCTAACTTCACACTCCACCACCAACATACTCTCAACACGCATAAGTTCACGATGTTGTTCACCCACCTCAGCAAAACAAGTCACCTCGATTTTACCGCTCGTATCTTCAAGTTTTAACACTGTCAAAATAGAACCACGTTTGGTTTTAATACGACGAAGATCAGTAACAATTCCTGCAATGCTGATGCTCTCGCCCCGACCTGTAGGAGATAAACTTGATAATGGCCTGACCTTCAACGCTTTGAATAAACTACGATATTCTTCTAATGGATGACCCGATAAGCACCAACCCAAAACTTGCTTTTCAAACATAACACGATCATAAATACTCCAATCAGCCACATTTTTCCAATGCCGCACTATGGCTTGATCATCTGCTGTAGCAACAAAGCCGCCAAATAAATCATGTTGGCCTGCGTCCACAGCTTCATTGTGCTGACCTGCTTCTTGCATAGCAATTTCAAGAGACGCAAAAATGCTAGCACGATTTGGACCTAGCTGATCCATAGCACCACTATAAATCAATGCTTCAAGTGCCCGCTTATTGACCTTACGCAAATCCACCCGTTTACAAAAATCAAATAAATCAATAAAGTTTCCCTGCTGTCGCTCTTTCGTGATGAGCTCAATGGCTGCCTCACCTACACCCTTAATCGCACCAAGACCATAACGAATGGTCTGATTATCCACCACAGAAAAAACATAATTGCTCTCATGGATATCTGGCGGCAAAAGCCGCAAATGCATTGCCTTACACTCTTCAACAAAGCTTACAATCTTGTCAGTATTATCCATATCAGAAGATAAAACAGCCGCCATAAATGCCGCAGGATAATGTGCTTTCAAATATGCTGTTTGATACGCCACCATAGCATACGCTGCTGAATGCGATTTATTGAAACCATAACCGGCAAATTTCTCCATTAAATCAAAAATGGGGCCTGATACATTTTCTGGAATATCATTTTTTGCCGCCCCATCTACAAACACACTACGCTGCTTAGCCATTTCTTCCGGTTTTTTCTTACCCATAGCACGACGCAACAAATCTGCGCCACCCAAAGTATAGCCTGCCAAAACTTGAGGAATAAGCATCACCTGCTCTTGATACAAAATCACCCCATAGGTCGATTTTAGAATCGCTGCAGTATCTGGATGCGGATATTCAATTTTTGCATGCCCATGCTTACGGGCAATAAAATCATCAACCATACCAGACTGCAACGGTCCAGGACGAAATAACGCTACCAGAGCAATGATATCTTCAAAACAATCAGGTTTTAATCGCTTGATAAGCTCTTTCATACCTCGTGATTCAAGCTGAAACACTGCGGAGGTTTCACCTTTTTTTAACAACTCAAAGGTTTCAGGATCATTTAAATGAATATGATTAATATCAAAACCATTGCCAATGCGATCCACTGCTGCTTGAATAATAGTTAAGTTACGCAAGCCCAAGAAGTCAAACTTGACCAATCCTGCTGCTTCAACATCATCCTTATCATATTGGGCTACTAATTGTGTAGTTCCTTCCTCACAATAAATCGGCGTAAAATCTGTTAAACTCGACGGGGCAATAACTACCCCCCCTGCGTGTTTCCCAACGTTCCGAATTGTTCCCTCCAAACGCAATGCCATATCAATAAGAGCTTTAACATCTTCCTCATCATCATAACGCTTTTTCAATAAAGGCTCTTGCTGTAAGGCCAATTCAAGGGTCATGCCTAAATCCATGGGAATCAGTTTAGCAATACCATCAACAAATCCATAAGGCAAACCCAAAACTCGCCCTACATCACGCACTACTGCTTTAGCTGCCATCGACCCAAACGTGATAATCTGCGATACCGAATGACGACCGTATTTTTCTGCTACGTATTCAATCACCCGATCGCGACCATCCATACAAAAATCAATATCAAAATCGGGCATAGATACCCGCTCAGGATTCAGAAACCGCTCAAAGAGTAAGTCATAGGGAATAGGATCAATATCAGTAATCTTAAGTGCATAAGCCACAATCGACCCAGCCCCGGAACCCCGACCAGGCCCTACAGGAATTCCATTATTTTTAGCCCATTGAATAAAGTCAGCAACAATCAGAAAATATCCGGTAAAACCCATTGTGATAATAACATCTAACTCTGTTTCTAAACGCTCTTCATAAATTTTCCTGTCCAACATCTCATTCCCGCATAGACGAGAATTCAGTCCTTCAAAAGCAACCTTACGAAAATACTCCGCCTCAGTCATGCCTTCAGGAATTGGAAAATTCGGCAAACAGGGCTTGCCTAAATCAAATTCCACATTACAACGTTTGGCCAATTCAACTGTATTTTGTAACACGACCGGACAATCCGCAAACCGTTCTGCCATTTCCTCAGGATTTGGTAAATATTGCTGTGTAGTAAATTTTTTAGGGCGATTTGGGTCCTCCAAAGTAAAGCCATCATGAATTGCAACCCGCACTTCGTGTATAGAAAAATCATCCTGATGCAAAAAAACGGCCGGATGCGTCGCCACTACGGGAAAATTATGCTTTTCAGCCAATTCCAAAATTACCTGATTGTGGTTTACTTCACCTGCCATCCCTATGCGTGAAATTTCTAAATAAAAACGATTGCCAGGTAAAATACGTTGATAATGTAAAGCAATTTCCTCATCTGCAAAATCACCTGACAACATTACCAATCCTTGCAAAGACTCCTCAGTCAGCCAATCTGATTTAAGATGAGGAATTCCATCTACACGCTCACCCTCTAAATACGCTTTTGAAATCAAGAGAGTCAAATTTTTAAATCCTTGTTGATTTAAACACAACAATGTAAAACGCTTCGGTGTCTGCTTGTTTTGCAACCATAAATCGCAGCCAAAAATTGGTTTAATTCCGGCTGCAATCGCTGCCTTATAAAATTTGATGGCGGCAAAAAAATTACATTCATCTGTCAAGGCAAGACTGGAATATCCCAAGCTTTTTGCTGCTTCCACCCAAGCAGAAACAGAACTTAACCCATTTATCACTGAATATTCAGAATGAATACGAAGCGGGATAAATTGAACAGTCATCAGCCAATACTTTTTAAAGATTATGTGTTATTATAATGCGCGAAACACTCCCTGTCATTGCTGTGATGAACGCAAAAAAACGTATTTTAATTACCATTGTTGCCTGTGCTTTTTTTATGGAAGGATTAGATGGAACCATTATCAACACAGCTTTACCACAAATTGCCCATACACTAAAAACTGACCCATTACATTTAAAAGTCGCCTTGACCGCTTATTTATTAGCAGCGGGAATTATTATTCCAGTCTCCGGATGGATGGCCGATCGCTTTGGCGCCAAACGTATTTTCACTAGTGCTTTGATCATGTTTTTGCTCGGTTCAATTGCCTGTGGCTTATCGCAAAACTTAACTGAACTCGTTATCACGCGAATAGTTCAAGGCGCAGGAGGGGCATTATCTCTACCGATTGGCCGTTTGCTGTTTGTGCGTAATTTCACCCGTTCTGAATTAACCTCTGCCATGAGCCTCACTGCCACTTTTGGCCTACTTGGTCCAAGCTTAGGCCCGCTCATTGGAGGAGCATTAACCACTTACATTAGTTGGCGCACAATCTTCTTCGTGAACATTCCTATTGGCCTTGTAGGATTTTATTTTGCTTACCACTATATTGACAATATAAAAGACCCTGAAAGCAAAAAATTTGATTATCAGGGTTTTATCCTGTTGAGCATTGGTCTTGCAGCTATTTTAGTTAGCCTTGATACGATCATCGACCCTATTATCGATACGGCATTTACCATCATTATCTTTAGTATAGGCGTAGCAAGCTTAGTCATCTATGCTTTTTACGCTAAAGGTAAAACCAAAGCCTTAATCCCCTTAAGTTTATTTCGTGACCCAAATTTTAAAATTATGACTCTAGGCAGCATTTTCACGCGTTTAATCACCGGAGCTGCACCCTTTTTATTGCCACTGTTACTACAGATTGGTTTTGGCTATAGCCCACTGCAATCAGGTTTATTCACTGCGCTTTCTGCAGTTGGTATGTTGGCCACAAAATTTTTTACTGTGCGAATCTTAAATCGCTATGGACACCGCAAGGTGCTAATTGTTAATTCTTTCTTCATGACGCTCACCACGCTTGCGCTATGCTTAGTTGCTTTACATCCACCAATCATCATTATTGGTTTACTCATTTTCATTAATGGAGTCATCATGTCTATGCAATTTACCACGATGAATACTTTAGGATATAGTAGCATTCCTCAAAATTTACAAGCTTCTGGCAGCAGCTTCATGAGCAGCTTTCAGCAGGTTATGAGTAGTTTTAGCATTGCCTGTGCTGCCTCAGTGCTTCAAGTATTTCTGCATTCCCGCGTTATCTTACACATCTACTCACCACCCGCCTTCCTCAAAACCTTTTTGGTCATCAGCTTCTTACCACTCATTGGCAGTTTGATTTTTTGTAAACTGGCTAAACCTATTAAGGCTGAATCACGGTAAAGTCTAAATATTTATGCAACGCTTTGGGGATGGTAATGCTGCCATCTTGCTGCTGATAGTTCTCAAGAATTGCGACCAAAGTTCTCCCTACAGCCAATCCAGAACCATTTAATGTATGCACGAGTTCATTTTTACCGGTCTTATTGTCTTTAAATCGCGCCATCATCCGACGGGCTTGAAAGTCAGTCATATTACTACAAGAGGAAATTTCTCGATAAGTCTGTTGCGAAGGAAGCCATACTTCTAAATCATAAGTCTTTGATGAACAAAAACCAGTATCGCCACTACAAAGTAGCATTTTACGATAAGGCAGTTCTAACTTTTGTAATATTATTTCTGCATGATGTGTTAGCTCTTCATGAGCTTCTTGCGATTTTTGCGGATGGACAATTTGCACCAATTCGACTTTTTCAAACTGATGTTGGCGAATCATGCCCTTAGTATCTTTCCCATAACTACCGGCTTCACTACGAAAACAAGGCGTATGTGCCGTAAGCTTGATCGGCAAAGCAACCTCATCTAAAATCATTTCACGTACGGTGTTGGTAAGTGACACTTCGGCAGTAGGAATCAAATTCAAGGCAAAGGGTTCTCGGGTTTTAAAGAAATCATCAGCAAACTTAGGAAGCTGGCCAGTACCAAAAAAAGCTTCGTCTTTCACTAAATAAGGAACATACATTTCCTGATAACCATGCTCACGAGTATGCGTATCAAGCATCAATTGAATCAACGCCCGCTGCAGACTAGCCAATTGCCGACGCAATACCACAAAGCGCGCACCTGATAATTTAGCTGCCACTTCAAAATCCATCAGCTTTAAAGCCTCACCTAAATCACTATGGTCTTTAGGCTTAAAATCAAACTCACGCGGTGTGCCCCATTTTGCAACTTCAACGTTTTGCGTTTCATCCTTACCCAAGGGAACAGTTTCATCTAATACGTTAGGAATCCCAGTTAAATAATTCTTTAATTCCTCATCAAGCTCATTAAAATGCTGTTGTAACTTTTCAATGGTTTCGTTGATTTTCACTGCTTCATTCATCACGATAGATACATCTTCACCACGTGCTTTAGCTTGTCCAATCTTTTTAGCATATTCATTTCTCTCAGCAAGATTTTGCTCCATTGAAGCTTGTCTCCATTTGCGTTCTTCTTCTTTTTTTTGGTACCAATCTACATCAAACTCAAACCCTTTGAGTCTCAAACGCGCTACAACTTCAGGAAGATTATTTCTCAATACTTTCGGATCAATCATGGTATTATGCTGTTTATTTTTAATAAAACTTAGTGTACCTTAATTTGAGGTTTGTTGACAGATGTTTTAGCAAAGAAAGGAGTCGTTAATGCCGAATCACCCTAAAATGAAATACCTCCCTTTCGTGGTTTGGTTATTTGGCTCGATGTTCTTTCTTGTTGATTATATCGTTCGCGTTTCTCCAAGCGTTTTAACACCTACACTCATGACCCAATTCCATGCAGATGCTTTTGCCATTGGTGGCTTCGCAGGATTCTTCTATTATGCCTATATTAGCATGCAAATTCCTGTCGGAGTGCTCGTCGATCGCTTTGGCCCAAAAAAGCTTTTAGTGATATCAACGGCCATCTGCGCCATCAGTACTTTTATGTTTGCAAGCATGGATTCTCTTATCTTTGGCTACATAAGTCGTTTACTTTTGGGTTTTGGCGCAGCATTTGCTTTCGTAGGAACGCTAAAACTCATTTCACTTTGGTTCAGCGCTAAACGTTTTGCACTGCTTGCAGGTATTACACAAGCATTAGGGATGGTAGGCGCTACCATTGGTCAAGGCCCTATGGCCACTCTCTACCAAAATTTTGGTTGGCGCTCTTGTATGTATGGTTTAGCCATCTTTTTTGTAATCTTGTGTCTATTAATTTTGTTTATTGTTAGAGATGCTAATCCTTATCTTGAGCATACAGATATAAATACCAAAGAAAATTTGAAAATCTTCCCCTCTTTATGTTTTGTCTTAAAAAGCAAGCAAACCTGGCTCAATTGCTTTTACATTGGCTTACTCTATGGCCCGACCACTTGCTTTGGTGAACAATGGGGCGCAAGCTTTTTGGCTCAGAGTCAAGGTATTTCGATTGAACAAGCAGGTCATCAAACCGGAATTTTATTTATTGGTTTAGCTGTTGGCTGCCCTATTTTAGGTTATATCTCAGATATTTTAAAACGACGCCTCATAGTAATGCGCGCTTCCGCTCTTGTCTGTCTGATTACCCTATTCTTAATTATATATATACCCAATAATGATTTTGTACATTATGGCGCCCCTACCATTTTATTTATTTTTGGTTTCTTTAATAGCGGAATTGTCATTTCCTATGCCCTGGCTGCAGAAATTAATCGTCGCCAATATACAGGCATGGCTTTAGGGCTCACTAATATGCTTACAATTATTATTGGTGCCGTGATGATCCCTATTGTCGGCTTTATACTCGATCATCTTTGGAACGGTATTATAACTAATGGAGTACATACTTTCGCAGTACCGGATTATCAGCTTGCTTTCATCGCCTTACCCATTGGATTGATCATTGCCTTCCTTATCACTTTTTTCCAAAGAGAAACCTTTTGTAAGTACCAACTGCAATAAACCTAACTCTTTACTGACAGGTTAAGTTTTTGATCAAGCCAGTAGGTAACGGCACATAAGCGGATTCTGGCGGTAGTGCAGATAAAGTTGTATCAATCCAAACGGTATCAGGATACCAATCTGTTCCTGTTTGGGCATTACCACACAATACAGCACCCGGATAACCATAAACATGAGGGTTATCCAATACATCACCTGCAGATGTAGTCACGGAGGGTGTACACAACTGCGTAGACCAACTTACATTTCCAACTAAAGTGAAATTTGTCGCTGGCCCCCATGTATTAGGATTATTATTTCCTGTTGCAAATAGAGGCCCACCGCTATCACCATAACAAGCCGTCGATTCTGTATGCATACCAGCACATATGTTAACTGCAGGATCAGCAGTCACAAATGCAGGTGGTACTGCGTTAGAACCATATAAAATTTGGTATGCTGTGTTAGCCGCAACCTGACACTCTTCTAAAGACATACTGGTTACAGGAGTATAATTTGGGGCTGCAAAAGGCTCTGCCATAGCAACACCATTTTTAAAATAGTTTTCTTGCTCATTATAGTTAGTTGTACCCCACCCTGCTACATACAATTGATAACCTCCTTGCTGATAAGGGCTGTTTTCTCCTGCAATTTGCATTGGTTCAATCGGGTTACCTGCAGCATTTTTAAGCTCAGAACTCGTTGCCAAAATTGCAAAATCGTAAGTATTATACGGGAAGGTACCAAGCTGAAAAGCATCCACAATCCAATTTTTATGAATATAAATTGTTTTTACAGTTGTGTAAGTAGGATCCTCTATACAAGCGGAACCGTTATTAGGACACCACGCCATACCCACTACTAAGCGTTTATCGTTAGGGGAATCAAGACTAATTGCAGCCTGACCATTACTTGTTGCACTATCAGTTACACAATGTGCAGCCGTCAATAAATAAGTTGTATTATTAGCCTCATCATTCGCAATGATTGTAGCAGCGCAATCATGTTGAAATGGCCCACCCAACCAGCTAGGAACGCTGTTAAAAACACCAGGAGTAAACTGAACAGGGGTTCCCAAGTCATCAAGAACTGAAACCATTGCAGGAATGCTCGCATTTTGCGGCAACACCTGGCCAGTTGGTATAGAGCCAGAATTCATATAAACAGCTTGTGCTTGACCAAATAATAAAGATAAAGAAACAATCGAAAACAATAATTTTTTCATAAAAAATAATTATATACTTTTGTAATGTGTATTTTAATTGTTTAAATAAAATTTTTCAAGTGTTCGCCCCATCCCATTGTCAAGATGACGCGACAAACTAATTAGTGCTATAATCCTGCCACTTAATTGAAGCTAAGGAAGAAATATGTCAAACACCATTCAAACTGAAGTTGCCGTTCTAGGATCTGGCCCAGGGGGCTATACCGCTGCATTTCGCGCAGCGGACTTGGGCAAAAAAGTCGTATTAATCGAGCGCTATGAAAATATTGGTGGCGTATGCCTAAATGTAGGCTGTATCCCTTCTAAAGCTTTATTGCATACAGTCAAAGTTATCGAGGAAGCCGAAGAAATGTCGCACTTTGGTATTGAGTTTGGTAAACCCAAATTGAATATTGACAAAATTCGCGGCTATAAAGAAGGGATTGTTAATAAACTCACTGGTGGCTTAAAAATGCTTGCCAAACAACGTAAAGTTGAAATTGTGACTGGTGTGGGTCAATTTACCTCACCCAATACAATTGAAGTTACTGCTAAAGATGGCAACAAAACTATTGTCCAGTTCGCCAATGCGATTGTTGCCGCAGGTTCTCGTCCAGTAAAACTTCCATTCATCCCAGAAGATTCACGTATTTTCGACTCAACCGGTGCGCTTGAACTAAAAGTCATTCCCAAGAAATTATTGGTTTTAGGTGGTGGAATTATCGGCTTAGAGATGGCAACGGTTTATGCCAAGTTAGGTTCTTCCATCTCGATTGTTGAATTTATGCCACAACTTATGAATGGCGTAGATAAAGACATCGCTAAGGTTTACGAAAAATGGGTTTCCAAGCGTTATGAAAAAATCATGCTCGAAACTAAAGTAACCAAAGTGGAAGCCAAAAAAGACGGTTTACACGTCACTTTCGAAGGCAAAAATGCTCCTGAAAAACCCGAAGTCTATGATGGCATTCTGGTAGCTGTCGGCCGCACCCCCAATGGTAAAGATATTGGCGCTGATAAAGCAGGGGTGAATGTAGATGAACGTGGCTTTATTTCTGTAGATAAACAAATGCGTACCAATGTGCCCCACATTTTTGCAATTGGTGATATCGTAGGCCAACCTATGCTGGCGCACAAAGCAGTCCCAGAAGGTCGTGTTGCGGCCGAAGTGATTGCAGGCCAAAAACATTTCTTTGAACCTAAATGTATTCCAGGCGTTGCCTATACCGACCCAGAAGTAGCTTGGACTGGCCTTACCGAAGATAAAGCCCGTGAGCAAGGCATTAAATATGGCAAAGGCGTATTCCCGTGGGTTGCAAGTGGCCGCTCACTTTCAATCGGCCGTGATGAGGGCTTGACTAAAGTGATTTACGATGAGGAAACCCATCGCATTTTAGGTGCGGGCATTATTGGTACCAATGCAGGTGAACTTATCAGCGAAGTTTCTTTAGCAATCGAAATGGGTTGTGAGGCCGAAGATATTTCTTTGACCATCCACCCACACCCCACGCTGTCAGAAACCATTGCCCTAGCCACCGAGATGTATGAAGGAACAGCCACTGATTTGATCGCTCCTAAAAAGAAATGATCAATCTTCGCCAAAACCTGCCACATGCACTGCTCATCACGGGAGACCCTGATGCTATTTTGCAAGAACTGCAAGCTGATTTAAAAATATTGCTATGTGAAAACCTGGATTCCCGCCTACGCGGAAATGACGGTTGTATGTCTTGCAATTTATATGAATCTGAAGCGGGCCATCCAGATTTAATGACTATTCGTCCCGAAGGCAAAATGAATATCACCAAAATTGATATGGTTCGTGAAGTTATTAGTTTTTTATCACAAAGTGCTTTAAGAGGAGGCATGCGGATTGTTGTTTTTACTGAAGCGGACACATTGAATATCGCTTCGCAAAATGCTTTATTGAAATCACTGGAAGAACCAGGCAATAAAACGCTCATCATTCTTATTACTGCCAAACCGCATTTATTATTACCTACCATTAAAAGTCGTTGTCAAAATATTCAAGTTGGTACTGCGCAAAACAATAACGAACCTCTTAAAAAAGCGTTGCTGGCTGAGCCTTTTAATCCACTTACTTTTACAGAACAACATAAAGAGACAAGCCTTTTAGAGTGCGTGCATATGCAAATGGAAATTCTGCACGACCAGGCACAAAAACACCCTACGTCGGCTCTATTCCATTTTTACAATGATCTTATTAAAAAAAGTGAATTATTGCAGAAAAAAGTCGCGGTGAGTCAAGATTTAATTTTATTTGAGCTCGCTCTTGCATGGCAACGTTTTTTTGCTGATAATAGTATCCGTTAAGTTACAGAGAACTCTATGAAAAGACCTATTACCAAAACTGGCCACACTAAACTTATGGCGGAACTTGAGCACTTAAAATCTCATGCACGTCCCACCGTCATTCAAGCCATTGCAGAAGCACGGGCGCATGGTGATCTTAGTGAAAATGCTGAATATCATGCCGCAAAAGAACAGCAGGGCTTTATTGAGGCTCGTATTCGTGATCTCGAGGCTAAACTTTCTAATGCTCATATTATTGATATCACCCTCCTCCAACCTACGGGTAAAGTGATTTTCGGTTCTACTGTAGTTCTATTAAACCTTGAAACTGAAGAAGAAGTCCGTTACCAAATCGTATGTGAAGACGAAGCCGATTTTAAAAGTAGTAAAATTTCTGTGGGCTCCCCACTAGGGAAGGCCTTGGTCGGCAAAGAAGAGGGTGAAAGTGTTGAAGTCACCACCCCCAATGGTATCGCTGAATACGAAATCCTCGAAGTCTTACACATCTAAACGATCGCTCTCTATTTTCCTCATAAACAAGGTACAATCATAAAAGGGAAAAAGTAACAATAAAAACGGCTGTGGTCTTTCGCTTGATGTTCTTCTTTTTTGCAGCAACCACAGCCTCTGGAGAGAGCAATGAAAGTCTATCGACTTCCACACTGTCACTATACGCCTCTTGATAAAAAAGTAAATTTTTTCAAAAAACGTTATTTTTAACTTTGTTACATTTCCCCATACCCTACTTTAGAAAGATCAAAATACAAATAAATATTCTCATGCTTTTATCAAATGAAGGGTTCTAAAAAATTAAACCTATCAATTACCATAGCTATGGTTTTTTAACTTTTAACAATACAAGTTATAGTAAATGAAAACCAAGCCTAATGATCATGAAAATTATTAAAACCATTAAAATAATCTAAGTGAAATAACGGTGACTAATAGTAGAAACAAATCCCTATCTGATGTTGTGGGGATTGTGTTTTAATAATAATTTTTTTTCAGAAGTAAACAAATTTTACAGGTGATTCAACACTAATTTTTTGCTCTTTCCAGATAAATTCCAATTTGAAAGCATGCAAGCACATGCGTTTCTCGCCAGTTTTTTTAGAAAACTCTCGATTAAAAACAAAATCTCCATATTTGCTATCACCCACAATAGGAAAACCTGCTTTTTGACAATGAATACGAATCTGGTGTTGACGACCCGTATGAAGGATGGCTGCAAGCTCGGTCGTATGCTCATGTGTAGCCAGAATTTGAAAGGTTGTAAGTGAGGCCTTGCCCTCAACAAGAAAATCTACGCGATTTAAGCGCTTTGGCCATATACCTTTTACCAAAACCCGATAGGTTTTTTGGATAGAATCCCGCTCACGAAACATTTGATGAAATACCTTTAATACCGACGGTTTCTTGGCAATCAAAAGACAACCTGAGGTATCACGATCTAAGCGATGGACTAACTCAATAAACTTCAGCTCCGGCCGCGCTAAGCGCACAATTTCGATCACCCCAGCATTGGTATCACTTCCCGCATGTACAGATAATCCAATTGGTTTATTCACTACCATAAAGTCCTCTGTTTCAAGCAGTATCGCTTCACTAGCCCAGAGCTTTTGCTTGGGGTTCAAATTTGCAATCTCTGTTTCACGTTTGGCCAAATCCAGAGGCGGAATTCGAATGATATCACCTTCTTGCAATCGATAGTCCGGACTGATACGCTTTTTATTTACACGCAATTCCCCCTTACGCATGAGTCGATAGAAATGACTCTTCGGTAAATTTTTAAACAACCGAAATAGAGCATTGTCAAGACGTTGCCCATCCTCACGCTCGGTCGCCGTGATCCATTGTACACCGTGGGACTCAAGCTTTAACATGTGGCAACCGCATCATTAGGAAAAAACCAACAAACCCAAGCAAACTTGATAAAATCAAAGGCAGGGAGCTATTCACACTCAAAAGTACACCTGTTAATGGCGAAATGACACCCCAGGTTAAGCCAAAAGTCGCTCCCACTCCTCCCATAACCCGGCCCTGCTCATCTGCATTCACTGCATTAGAAAAAAGTGTCATTAACACTGTATAGCACAAACTTTCTACCATACAACCAAAAAAGCCCCCCAGCCAAAAAACAACTAAAGCTTGAATCACAAGACCCGCACCAAATAAAATGGCCATCAATACCATACCATTCATACCTAAACTACGCAAAGAAAAACGGGTTAATAAACGCGGTTGAATAAATAAAGTTACAATAAAAAAGCCTAAACCTAAAATGGTATAAAACCAACTAATAGCCACAGGCCCTTGCTGAAACTTATCTAATAACAACACTGAAACCCCTTGAAAATAAAATGCCCACAAGGTTGAGAGAACACAGAAAATGAGAGTTAAGAATCGAATCCGTCGATCGCTAAAAGCAAATTTACAGGAACTAAATACACTGAAAAAGTGAATAGGACGATCAGAACGAGTCACCATGGTTTCTTTAAATAAAAAATTAATCGAAAACGCATTTAATAAAGTTAAGCCTGTTGCCAATAAAAATGCAATCTTAGGGCCAGACTCCACCCCACCTAACTGATAAGAAACACCACTTAAAAAAGGCCCTATTACAATACCAATTGAAGCTGCAAGCGTTATCCAGCCTAAATTACGGGCTTTTTTCTCTTCAGGACTAATATCAACAATAATGGCTTGCGCAATTGGAAAAGAACTCGCAAAAAAGCCACTCATCCCCCGACTCAACATAAACAAACTATTACTGCCTACTACCAAACTTAAATAAGAACAAAAATAACTGAGCATGACCATGAATAAGGATAAAACCAATACCTTTTTACGGCCAATCCGATCTGAAACGTTCCCTAAAAAAGGCGCACCAAAAAAGATCCCAAACGCCCAAAAGGCAAAGGACAAACCATAATCCATTTGTCGCCAAAATTGCGAAGTATCTGGTGCTAAAAGTGGAGAATGGGCGCTCCAAAATAAATCGGGCAACAAGGGCATAAATAACCCCATACTCATTACCTCAATCACAATGGCTAAGAGCACACTAAATACCGTTAACTGACTGGTTTTTATCATTTCTCTATCCTGCTGCTACCTTAATTTTAAAGCGATCTCTGCTAACCTTTTTCCTTGAGCAATACATAAAGCCTCTTCATCTTTCGTAAGTTTGGCCTTATTTTCCAAGCCAGCCACATGCGTTGCACCATAAGGCGTACCACCACTTGTTGTCTTACTCAACTCAGCTTCAGTATAAGGTAATCCCATGATGAGCATACCGTGATGCAACAAAGGTAGCATCATTGAAAATAAAGTAGTTTCTTGACCGCCATGCATACTGGTTGTTGAAGTAAAAACACATGCAGGCTTACCCACCATGCTCCCTGCAAACCATAAGTCAGCCGTACCATCCAAAAAATACTTCAAGGGAGCTGCCATATTGCCAAAACGTGTTGGACTACCCATCGCCAGACCCAAACAACTTTTAAAATCCTCTTTTGTCACGTAAATAGGACCCTCAGTGGGTACTGGCACATCTGTTGCTTCCACGGTCGTTGAAACCGCAGGAACCGTCCGAATTCTAGCCTCTATGCCCATGTTACTCACGCCTTTTGCAATGGCTTTTGCCATTTCAAAAGTGCTACCGCTTCTGCTATAGTATAAAATAAGAATGTAATCTTGCATAATGTGCTCCATGAATATTAGGTCAAGCCTACCAGATTTCTTGCGTCATGTCAGCCGCTTTTGGTTAAAAACCTTCTATGATTTTTATCAACGCCATGGCTTAATACGTTCTGCCAGCTTAGCATACACGACTCTGCTTGCTGTTACGCCCCTAAGCATTATTATTGTCAGTCTCATTAGCATTTTTCCTTTTTTTGATCGGGGAATTCAAGAAATCGAAAATTTCGTTTTTGCTAATTTCGTACCTCATACCGGTCAAATCGTTTTAAATGTCTTACAAGACTTTCAATCTCAAGCACATCACTTGCCTTGGAAAGGTTTTATTTTTTTAGCCATTACTTCCATTATGTTGCTTAAAACGATGGAGTCTCAGCTCAATGAATTATGGGGGCTTAAATGTAACCGCTTTTTTGGTATTTCCTTCTTGATTCACTTTAGTATTTTAACCATCGGCCCTATTCTACTCTGTACGAGTCTATTTATTAGCTCTTTAGTCTTCTCGAGTCGCTTTCTAGATTTGTTATTTATCAATCAATTGTTAACCGTTTTACCCTTTACTTGCTCATTTCTCGCCTACCTTTTTTTGTATATTGCATTGCCATGTTGCAAAGTAAAAATGAAATATGCAATAGTTGGTGCCTTTTTTGCTGCACTCTTATTTGAATTCGCTAAACTGGGCTTTATTGTCTATACAAGATTAATTCCCACCTACTCAATTCTCTATGGTGCTCTAGCAGTCATTCCACTCTTTTTAATTTGGCTTTATGTTTCAGCAGTGATTTTTTTATTAGGTGGACAAGTTGTTAATAGCTTTAGAACCGAAACCTATAAGGATTTTACTTTAAGACACTCATTCCAGGAGGGGGCGTATAAGTAAATAGACTAGGTGAAAGCGTTGGATTGACCTCGACATTGGTAAATGTCAAAGTGCTCTTTTGCCCCATGGTGTTGCTAATGCCTAGAAAATTGACAATACCCTTACCATTAAAACCAACCAAAATACCTGTGATCATGGAATTTTTGTCCAAAGGGGTTAAGGTATAGTGCGTTGCATCTAACTGCACTACTCGAAACACGGTTGTTACATCATCAGTAGCACCGCTTAAAAGCAGTAACGGAGTCGTTGAGAGGTTTTGACTTAAGGGAGTCACCGTTACTTGATCTAAATCCGGCTCAACATTCCAAACTTGCTGGCCATTTGAAATAAAAATTTCCTGATCAGGACTCGTCGTTTCAAAATGAAATTTATTGGGCTTTTGAATATATAAGACACCATCTTCTTCGGTACGATTACCTTGCTTATCAACGATAGTTTCAATAAAATCAGCCTTTAAACTAGTATATGTTTGTAATAACTGATTGAGCTCCTGTACGCTAGCAAAGGCGCTGGCAGCAGTAAAGCATAAAGCAGTACATAAGAATTTACGTATCATGGCAGACCATCCACTTCTTTGGGTTTAGGAATAAAAGCCTCACGATTCAGACCAAATAAAACTGCTAAAGCTCCGGCATTGTAAATGGAAGAATACGTGCCAATAACCACTCCAATCATAAAGGCCAAGGCAAAATAATGGATTGATGGCCCCCCTAATAAAAAGAGCACAAAAACTACAGTAAAAGTTAAACTTGAAGTCATAATGGTTCGCGATAATGTATCATTCACTGCACGGTTGACCACTTCGATAACTGGCGCTGTCCGCATATTACGAAAATTCTCACGAATCCGATCATAAACCACCACAATATCATTCAGTGAGTAACCAATTGCTGCCAAAACTGCGGCAAGTGCTGTCAAATCAAATGAAATTTGAAAAATTGAGAATACCCCTAAAATAATAATAGGATCATGGGATAAAGAAATTGCCGCACTTAAGGCAAACTTCACCTCAAAACGTAAAGCAATGTAAAGCATAATGGCAATAATTGCAACTACCATTGCTAATAGGCCAGTTTGAGCAAGCTGACTACCCACTTCTGAGCCGGTATAATTCACCTGAACAATTTTAGCTTCTGGCAATGCTTGCAGTACTTTTCCGGTTACGATCCCATCCATGGCTTTATTATCAATAGAAGTTCCGGTTTCAGCCAAATCTTTTGGCGAAAAATTCAACATAAAGTCTTTTGAAGATCCAAAGGTAATCACATTTGCATGTGCAAGACCTACACTTGCCAAGTCTTGCTTCACTTCACTAATAGAGGGAGGATTCTGAAACTGCACTTCAACTGCATAGCCCCCAGTAAAATCAAGTCCCCAGTTGATTCCTCGAACGCCAAGCGATAGCAAAGAAATGATAATTAAGGTCGCAGAAATACTCCAGGTAATCTTACGAATCCCAAGGAAATTGATATTGGTTTTGCGCTTAAAAAATTCCATGATTAGATTCCAATCCTCAATTTTTTATTAGGGTGCTTACCATATACAAAATTCACCATTGCACGGCCTACAACCGTTGCAGTAAAGAACGAAGTGACGATACCAATCATCAGCGTCATGGCAAAGCCTTTAATCATACCGGTACCGATTGCAAATAAAATCAAAGCCACCATAAAGGTCGTAACATTCGCATCCAATATAGTGCTAAAGGCACGATCGTAACCTGTACTAATTGCAAGTGCGTTAGGAGTCCCTTTACGAATTTCTTCACGAATCCGCTCGAAAATGAGCACATTAGCATCAATGGCCATTCCCACGTTAAGGACAATCCCCGCAATACCCGGTAAAGTCAATGTAGCCCCCGGAATGAGCGACATAATCGCCACAATAAAAATTAAGTTTAAAAATAAGCAGATATCGGCAATCACCCCAAAGATAGCATAGTAAAAGGCAATAAAACAAATCACAACCAAGAATGCTACCAAAACAGAAATACCCCCCATCTTAATGTTTTGGACTCCTAAAGAAGGCCCAACTTGTGTTTCTTCCGCAATCTGAATCGGTGCAGGTAATGCCCCAGCCCGAATTGAAAGTGCCAAGTTTTGGGCGGCTGTAGCATTACCAATACCAGTAATTTGGAAATGGTTGCCTAATTGTGACTGAATATTTGCTGCATTAATCACCGTTTGGGTTACATGCGTAACTGTTTGCTTCTTACCATTTACCATTTCATCATCAAAGGTACTTTGAACCAAAACAATTGCCATTTGATGATTAACATTTTGGCCCGTCACTTCACTAAAATAAGAAACTTGAGGTCCTGCCAATGTCACTTGCACAATCGGTGCGCTAGTTTGCTGATCATAACCCACAGAAGCATCCGAAATAGCATCTCCCGTTAAAATAACATTGTTGTATAAGATATAGGGGTTCCCGGTAGCATCATAATATAGGCTTGAACCCGCAGGCACCTGACCACTTGCAGCAATTTGTGCGGGATTAACCGTATCATTTACCAACATGGCTTTTAAAGTTGCTGTGCCTCCAATAATATATTTTGCACGTGTAGCATCTTGTAAACCGGGCAATTCAATCACAATGCGATTATCTCCCTCTTTTGCTACCGAAGCCTCCGCTACACCTAATTCATTAACACGATTCCGCATAACTTGAAGCGTTGCATCAGCCGCATTATCCTCCAAACTTTTCATCGCAGCCGGAGTTAGATTTGCGGTAATAGTCAAAGCACCATTATCAACTTGTGTTGTTAAATTAGGATAATTTTGATTTAAATAACTTTGGCCCGAACTTAAAGATTGCGCATCTCTAAAACCAATGACAATGCCCTGCCCAGCAACAACATTCACACCAGAATAATGAATATTAGCAGTCCGCAAGTCATTCGTAATTCCTGTAGCGCTACTTTGTAAAGCCGTATTAACAACTTCTTGCATGTCAATATTAAGCAAGAAGTACATTCCCCCTCGCAAATCCAAACCAAGCTTCATCGGCGAAGCGCCAAATATACTTAACCACTTTGGCGTATTAGGCAAAAGGTTTAGTGCAATCACGTAATTATCCGCTGCCGGATTACTGCTATTAGGACTTATCAGCGCTTCTTGCAATGCCGTTTGTGCAGCCACCTGGGTATCGACTGAAGAGAAACGCAAGTCTAAGTAATTGCCATCTTGCTCAATACTATTGTAAGGGATATTAGCATTACTCAAAACCTGTGCCACCTGTTTCTCTAAGCTGACAGAAACTGGCATACCATTGGTATTAGAAATTTGAATTGCCGGACTTTCTACAAACAAATTTGGTAGCGCGTAAATCAAACCAAAAAAAACACAGGCAAGAATTAATGACCATAACCACTTGGGAGTATAGTTCTTCACAACAGAGGTTACTGGTGCCCGCGGATTTTTATACATTGCGTCAATTCTTCTTATTTTGCTTTCTTAGCCACAGTTTTGGCTTTCTTTGGTGTATCTGCAGCTTCAGCAGCTACATCGCCACCTGTGGTATTTTTTAAGGTACCCTTGGGAATTAAGCTAGAAATAGCTTGCTTTTGCATTTTCACCACAACACCTTTGGCTACTTCAACATCAACTGTGGTTGTATCTGAAGCACTAACCACTTTACCATACAAACCAGCAACGGTCACGACTTCATCACCTTTCTCTAAAGCGGCAACAATACGTTGTTGCTCTTTTTGGCGCTTCGATTGTGGACGAATAAAACCAAAATAAATAATCAAAATCATTACCACAAAGAAAATCAACATAGGACCCATTGAAGGCTGGCTTGGCGCAGGCGCAGCTCCATCAGCATATGCAGCAATACTCATTGCCATTAATATAAGACCAAATAATTTTTTCATTAGAAACTCCATAAAAATTTTAGATGCTGAGCACTTTAGCGGTTTTTTTAGGTTTTGGCAATGGGGGATCTAAGATCAAGCAAATAATCAATTTCGAGAAGCTGCTAATTTAAATAATTTTCCAGATAATTCTATTGGTTGTTAACCCAAAATACACTGCTGCATTGACTTTTTCTGAAGTAAAATGCAAAGTTAGCAACCAATGAGATTAAGGATATTTTTTTATGTTAAAAGTAATGTATAAATTTTTAGAAATTTTATTAATCGCTAGTTTTTGCACCTTTACATTTGGGGACTTAGCTACTTCAATCAATACCTTGCTATCAGAACAAAGCAAAGACGAAACGATTGGCCTGTACGTTGAAAATATTCAAACCGCCACTGTGCTTTACAGTCATAACGGCAATTTACCGATGACTCCAGCCAGTACCGCCAAGGCATTTACCGCAGCTGCTGCATTCTTATCTTTAGGCCCCAATTTTCATTACGTAACCACACTATCTACAAATGGAAAAATCGCTGAAACTTTGAATGGCAATATTTATATTCACTTCAGCGGAGACCCCACCCTCTCCAGTATTGATTTGGACACCATGATTCGCCAATTACGTTTACATGGTATTCGTAGCATTCAAGGGAATGTCATTTTAGATGAAACTGTTTTTGCAGGGCCTGTCTATGGTGCTGGCTGGGGCGCAACTGATTATGAAAACTGCTATGCCGCCCCCATTACCGGCGCTATTATCAATAATGACTGTAGTCGTTTCGGGGTAATACGTGACCCTAATTTTTATGCTGAACAAACGGTTCGCTATGCGCTTATACATGCAGGAATCCGCCTACATGGACAGATCCTTGAAGGGCAAACACCTTCTAATACTACCCTGCTTGCTGTGCATTACTCCAGCTCACTGCAAACCATTCTCGATTTTATGTTGAAATATTCTGATGATGTTTACGCTAACGCTATTTTTAAAACCATGGGGGAGGATTACTTCCATACCGGCAGCTACACCAGCGGTTCACTGGCACTGCATGCCATTTTAGTGGGGCATTTTGGCACTCTTTTTGGTTATCCACAGCTAAAAGATGGCTCAGGTCTATCCACCGAAAATCGCATTAGCCCACAACAATTGGTCGCCTTATATCGTTATATGTACGATGATTTGCGTCTACGCGAACCCTTTATCCAAAGTTTGGCGATTTCCGGCCAGTCTGGTACTTTGGTCTTTCGTTTAAATGACCCTCTGCTACGAGGACATGTATTTGCCAAAACAGGTACCTTTTATCATGATCGAGGTGGGGTTTCAAATTTAGCAGGCTATTTACTTTTACCCAGCTACCCCCCGATTGCTTTTGCGATTATGATCAACAATGATCAAGGCGATGAGAATCAAGCCATTATATTACAAGATAAAATTGTACGTCTCATTGCTGCAAGTATAGTATCTGGCAACCAAACACCAACATTGTCTTCAATAGCCAAAACCAGCCCAGCCTCCAGCAAACGGCTTTACCACTACCAAAATCACTATAGCTATCAGCAATAGTGTAGGAATTTCGTTAAAATAGCGAAAATAACGCTCTGAATAATTATTTTTGTCTTTACGAAATAAGCGTAAGTGATATCCACATGCAAACTGATAAGCCAATACGAGCAAAACCAAGCCTAATTTAACCAATAGCCATGTTGGAATAAGGCCATAATAGACAAAATAGAAATGCAGCAAAAAGACTCCTGTAATCAGCGTTACTGCCATCGCAGGATGCATAATGTAATAATTAAGTTTATATTCCATGGTTTTAAAGGTTGCCCGCGTTTTCGTATCAGTGGCCGCTGCGTGATAAACAAAGAGCCTGGGTAAGTAAAACAAGCCTGCAAACCAAGAAACTACAGCAATAATATGTAATGCCATAATCCAGTGATACGTGTTGAGGCTAACACGGTAATAAACAATTGCATGCAACATAAGATTACCCCTTAGTATTAAGCATGCATGTATTATACCTGATTAAAGACAAATATTTGCAATTAAAAAGCGTAGCCAGTTTTGAGACGCAGTTCAAAAAGTTTATCTTCAATTTCAAATAACACTTCGCGATATAAACCCATAAAGTCTGAATAGCTGTGATACTCCTGATCATTACGCCATTGATTATAATTGAACATAAAATTCTGATACATATTAACAAAATGATCTACTTTCTCAATAGATACCAGGCCATCAATGGATAACTCCCTCGTCAACAACTTAAGAAAATTACATAAATCAGCATAACTTAGTTTAATGTTTTGTAAACGGGCAAAATTCATCTCTACCACCTATTTTCATGTTCAATAACTACGAAAATTATAATATATTTTGATAGACCAGTCAATATTTTTTAGAAAATATAATTGACCCTAGCGCCAGGAATGTTAATATTTTTAATGTGATTGATAACTATACCAATAGAATAAACAAGAGGATATTTATTCTATCGGCCGCAAAATCTCTTCAAATTCTTTAATGAGCATTTTGCAATAAGCTTTAATTTTAGAGTCTCTCGTTTTTTCTTTCTCAATAACCCCATATAGCATCAAGGCATAACTCACACTACTTGCCATCCAGATCACTGTGGCCTCTATATCAAGATCTGAACGAATTTTTCCCTGATCCTGCAGTGTCTGCAAAACTTGATTCCACGATCTAAAGGTAAAAAATTGACCATCATTGGGATGCAAAAACTGCCAACACACTACATTGGTAAATTCTTTATTGGAAAAAAGCTTACATCGCGATTCGATCAAAATTTGTAAGGCTTTTTTTAAAGTGGCTTTTTCTAATTCTTGATAATCAAGCACCTTCATGTTTTCTTTATAAACCATTTCTTTGACCTGCACCCAAAGATCAGCTTTATCTTGAAAATGATGATAGGTTAAAGCATAAGTAATTCCTGCTTCTTTAGCAATATCATTCATTGAAACACCATCAAAGCCATACGTTACAAAAAGTTTTTTTGCTGCTTGAAGAATTTTAGTTTTTGTTTCTTTTGCCATAAAAATTTAGTTAATTAATTTATTCATAGCTTAGCTAAAACCTGATTAGTTCGCAAGGAAAATTCACCAAGTGGTTGCCTATAGATATTTATGTATCTTTACTGCGCATCAGTTTGATCTACTTCAACAATCGTTTTGCCAGGTACACCCGTTGCATTTTGTAAGCGTATCTTTGGCACAACTGCATCAACTACAATATATGGAGGTTGATATTGCCAATTGGCAGAACTGGCAGTACTACCACTACTAGAGATATAAGGTTGCGGCAGATCAATTGCCGAATAACCTTTTGGCATTTGAATATAGGTTTCCTTACCATTATTAAAGGCCCGCAATGGATACCAATCAGGTCGCCAACCTTTAACCGTTAAAATTATATAATTAAAATCTAAGCTTGCAAGCGCGCTAGAATCTATATTAGAACTTGTATCGCCAGTATCGGGTGCTGGAGGCTGACTTTGAGGGGAAATATTGATCATATTCCCAGGATAATTCCATTGCACCGATGCCATGTAAGTATCTTGAGTTGATTGTAATATAAGATGATAAACATGCTGATCTGTTGTAATCACCATTGTATTTTCTAAACCCACGGCACTTGGTTTAATGAGAATATGTTGAGTCTCATCACTTACGTTGCCACTATATGTAGAAGCAATTTGCCATCGCAAGGTATCTCCAGCAGCTTCGGATATCAGCTTCTCCCCTGGCGCCAAGACAACATCTGTGATCTTCATAGGTGCTGTATAGATAGTATAAATCTCCCCTGGCATATAATTATAGGTCATGGTGGAGTTAACAAAATCAGTCGAATTTGGAACTACCGTTGCTTCTTTATCTGCCGCATCAACGGCCGCTTGTGCGGTTAAATCTGGTGGAACTGCCTGGTTTATTTTTGGCACAGGCATAAGCTGACCCATAACATCTACCGGAATATAGCGCGTAACAGTTTTTTGATTTACCATCGCAGTGACTGGCTGATAGCTCGCTACATCGGCCTCGGCCTCTTGACTACCGATTGTTATACAACCGGCAGTCAGAAATGCAATCATTATAATAAGTGATTTATAGCTTACTTTAATTTGCCTAACGCCCATTCAAATACCAATGAACTAATAATATTAGAAGTAAACCGATAAATCAAGCGTACTTTCCCAAGTATTGTCACCATTATAAAGCTTCATTATTGAATATTCCGGCCCAAGATAGACATTATCCAAAACTTCACTATCTACATAAGCCAACCATTGACTCTTAGCGCCAGTAATATCAGCCCCACCTGTCGATGCAGCACCACCTAGAGCTAAAGGTACATTTTGCATATTCTGTGTTGCACTATACCCCACAGCAAATACTGTGGATTTACTGGCAATTGCTGTTGTATAAGTTCCCATCAAATCCCAAGCGGACATTTTACCGGTGTCAACATTATTAACTTGCGCTGAACCCGTCGTGCCAACCCATTCTCCAGAGAGCCCTAAAGAGTCTTTAGCATTAAAATTATAGTTTACCAAGGCATTAACATCGATCGCACCATTACGTCCACCCGAAAGAGGGTTGGTATTTGAAACGGGAGTGCTTCCAGTTGCATACGCCTCACCCAACTCATTCCCCATAAAGCGTACATCATTAACATAGCCTAAGCCTCCAGTAGCAGAAACTGTATTAGACGTAGACGTTCCATACTGAGCATTGATAGAAAAATCGTTAACATTATCTTCACCATTGAAGAAGGCAATACTCGAATTAAAGCCTCCCTGACCAAACCCCACATTTAACTGAGGAATTTCTGCCGATCGAAATGCATTCGTCACCAGCGTATTAGCCCAAACGCCATAACCTTCAAACAATCCAAACGGAATATAAGATTGCCCTAAAGTTGCATAAAATGGACTTTTTGCTAAGTTACCAAAAGTGACAAAAGCTTCAGAAACAGTAGTTGTATGCCCTGTTAAGCCACCATCTACCGTCACAAATGCCTGCGTCCAATTATTAAGATTGGCTAAGAAATATAAATCTGCCGTTGTCGCAGCAAAATCCGAGCTATTATTTGCATAAGAACCTTCAGTAATAGTGCTATTATTATTGATAGCATCTCCACCCCATATCTGCGCATCTGCTTCAAAATACCCTCCAATGGTCAAAACCGATGGAAATTTTTGTTGCTCTTGAAGTAATGCATAAGAAAGTCCGGTATCAGGCAAACGCCCAAAAGGCAAATCATAATCAGTAAACGCCCCTTTCGTCGTATCCGCATAGAGCATACTCAATGCGCCATGCGTCGTACCCACTCCACCATTGGCACTTGTACTATTAACTTGTGCTTGCAGCTCTGTAATTTCCTGTTGCAATTGCTGAATTTGGGCACTTTGTGTTGCCGTTACTGCACTTGAAACTGCCGTATCCGCAATAACAGGCCCTGCAAAAACAACGCTCGTAACTAACACTAGTCCTTTCTTTTTCATTATATAACGCTCCTTAATCAAGCTACTGTAAAATTAATTTACCGATGCTACCAATATTTGACTGATTCGTCAACAATTAATGAAAATGAAATATTTAAAATAAAAAAACCAATCTAAACCTTTAAAAATAAAAATATTCCTTCGTAATTAGCAGACAAATCCTTTAATTATTTTTTCATAATTTTTTATTGACAAATCAGTCAAATATATGCTAACATATGTTACACATTAAATATAATCCCTAGAAATGGAGTATGTGATGAAGACCTTAATCTACTTAAGTGAAAACTCTGAAAACCAAGAAATGGAAAATATTCTTGAATATTTAAAAGAAAATAATTTGACCACCAACCTAGATATCGTAAAATCAGCGCAGTTTTTTGATGATTACTATCACGAGATACTAGAAGGTGCTGTACAAGCTTATAATAGAGTTGTCGTTTATAATTTACGTTATTTCTCGTCCCTGGCTCGAACTCTCGACGTTTTGCAAAAACTCACAGCTAAGGGCATTGAAGTTCACTTCAGCAAATACCAATATGTATTTAACTCCGAACTTCATATATATAACTTCACACATTTTATTGACCGCGCCGTGAATGACTTGAGCATTGTTCACTCGCTTACAAAATGGCCCTCTTATTATAAAAAACCAGGCCGACCCAAAGGCTCAAAGAATAAAACGTTAATGCTTGATCGTTTCAAGAAAGAGATCAACCAATATATCGATCAAGGCTTTTCTTATTCTACCATCTCTAATCTAATCAAATGCCATCCGCAAACTTTAAAAAGCTGGCTGCACAGCCAAGATCAAGAAAACAAAGATATCGAAACAGTATAAACATATGGCAACCACATTGGGCTCATTAGCAATACCCAATCCTGAGTCATATTTGCAAATGGCTGATCCGACGCAAAGGGGAACATCGAACCAGCATATGCAAAACTTTTTAACCTCGCTTACTTTTTCCACCCCTTTAATATAAATTCTAGGTGAAAATACGACATTAACATTATTATACTGATACGTCAATCGGCTGCATAAGGCTGTAGCGCCAAAGTTGTAATCTGACACTCCACCAAAGTTAAAATCTGACACTTGTTTAAAAAAAATAGGTTGAGGAATGGAGTTAGTGACAATGAGTATCAAGGAGTTGGATCGTTTAGGTGTAATA
>JACCDN010898868.1_pt1 | contig 32560 bp, 31 predicted proteins | sample 7441691 | NCBI WGS metagenome assembly JACCDN01 (sample SAMN15323439, study PRJNA562643) | freshwater metagenome | isolation source: river surface water | place: USA:Blue River Watershed | collected 2017-08-16
AAATTAAAAAACGAGAAACTAGAAAAATTAATCGCTATTTTCCTTTGCAAACAAAACTCTCGGGTCTTGAACCCATGAATCTGGCGATTGCCACTGAAACCAATAAACCATTTTATATGGTTGGAGAACGTACTAACGTCACAGGATCTCCATTATTTGCCAAAATGATTAAGGCAAATAATTTTGAAGATGCGCTAACTGTTGCTCGTCAACAGGTAGAAAATGGTGCCAACATTATCGATATTAACTTTGATGAAGGACTACTTGATTCAAAAGCTTGCATGACATATTTTTTAAATCTAGTTGCTTCTGAACCTGATATTTCTAAAGTACCAATCATGATTGATTCTTCTAAATGGGAAGTTTTAGAAGCTGGCTTAAAATGCCTTCAAGGAAAAGGAATTGTTAATTCGATTTCACTTAAAGAAGGTGAAGAGCAATTCTTAGAGCAGGCTAGTCTATGCAAGCGTTATGGTGCTGCCGTTGTTGTTATGGCCTTTGATGAACAAGGGCAAGCAGTTACGAAAGACGAAAAAGTAAGAATTTGTATTCGTGCTTATAATCTTTTGGTGCAAAAATTAGGTTTCGATCCATCAGATATTATCTTCGATTGTAATATTTTAACAGTCGCCACTGGTATTGAAGAGCATGATCGCTATGCGCTTAATTTTATCGAGGCAGTGAAAGAGATTAAAGAAAAATGTCCTCATGCTCTAACGAGTGGTGGCGTTTCTAATCTTTCGTTTTCATTTCGCGGAAATAATATTGTTCGCGAAGCCATGCACTCTGTTTTTCTTTATCATGCCATTCAAGCAGGTCTCGATATGGGAATCGTTAATGCGGGAATGCTGGCGGTCTATGATGAAATCGAACCTGAATTAAAGCGCAAATGTGAAGCGGTTGTTTTAAACCTTCATCCGAATGCGACGGAAGAATTAATTGAGTTAGCAGAAAAATTAAAAGGTGAAAATAAATCAAAAACTGAAACAAAAGAAGAATGGCGTGAACTTAATTTAGAAGAGCGCATTGCTTACTCTTTAGTTAAAGGAATTGATTCACATATTGAAATTGATACCGAAGAAGCTAGAACTAAATATCCGCGTCCACTCGACATTATCGAAGGGCCGCTCATGAGTGGGATGAAAGAAGTCGGTGCACTTTTTGGCCAAGGAAAAATGTTTCTTCCTCAAGTTGTTAAATCAGCAAGAGTAATGAAAAAAGCCGTGCAATATCTTACTCCTTTCATGGAAGAAGAAAAAAGAAACAATTCAACACTCTCCACTCAAGGAACTTTTGTTATTGCGACAGTAAAAGGAGATGTGCACGATATTGGAAAAAACATCGTTGCCGTTGTATTAGGATGCAATGGTTACAAAGTTGTTGATCTTGGAGTTATGGTCCATAGCAAAGATATTATTAAGTCCATTAAGGAGCATAATGCTGCTTTTATCGGTCTATCTGGTCTTATCACTCCGTCTTTAGATGAAATGATTTTTAACGTTCAGGAATTTGAGCGCAACGGAATTAACATTCCAGTACTAATTGGTGGAGCGACAACATCTAAGGCCCATACTGCAATTAAAATTGCAGACCATTTCTCTGAACCAATTGTTCATGTTAATGATGCCTCACTTGTTGTTGAAGTTTTAGCAAAACTAAACTCTCCAGAAAAAAAGAAAATCCTGCAGGCAGAACTCAAAGAGAGTTATGAAAAATTAAAACAAAGACATCTTAATGCCTTAAAATCTAACTCTGAGCTACTTTCATTAGAAGAAGCACGCTCCCAAGCTTTCACATCGAAATTGGCCCCTGCGCTTCCAACGAAGTATGGCGTTTTTCTGCATGAAATTTCAGTTGAGGAATTGGCCCCATTTATCGACTGGTCTCCATTTTTTTGGACTTGGGAATTAAAGGGAACTTATCCTAAAATTTTTAATCACAAAGTTTATGGAGAAGAGGCACGTAAAATTTTTCATGATGCCAAACTTCTCCTTAATGAAATTATTAAAAATAAATCGTTCAAACCGAGAGCTACTTACGGGATCTGGAAGGCCCTTCGATCTGAAGATGATGTTGTACTTTTTGATAAAAATGAAAAAGAGCTTACAACTCTACACTTCCTTCGCCAGCAAAAAATTAAACTGGAAGAAAATGCTCCAGCCTATTGTCTTTCAGATTTCATTTCAAAGGATTTAAAAGAACGCGATTCGATGGGGGCATTTGTTGTTACTATCGGAAACGAAGTTGAAAGTCTTGCTAAAGCTTATGAAGAAAAAGGTGATGACTACTCTTCAATTATGGTAAAGGCCATTGGAGACCGTTTGGCCGAAGCCTATGCGGAATATCTTCACAAATTCGTGCGCGGAATTTTTCACCCAGAAGATAAAGAGAGTTTTTCAATCGATGATTTAATCGATGAAAAATATCGTGGGATCAGACCAGCACCAGGATATCCAGCTTGTCCAGATCACACTGAAAAAGCAATTCTTTGGAAAATTTTAAATGTTGAAAAAAGCATTGGTGCTAGCTTAACCGAAAGCTTTGCGATGAATCCTCCTTCGTCGGTCTCTGGATATTATTTTCATCACCCTGAGGCAAAATATTTTACCGTTGGCCCCCTTGGATTAGATCAAATTCAAGATTATGCTCAAAGAAAAGGGCTATCCATCGAAGAAACAGAAAAATGGTTAGGACCTAATCTAGGATATAAATAGTGAATTGGGATGAAGCAATTATATTTGCGAGAACAACTCTGAGTGATCAAACAATCACTCAAAAGGAAATTTTTCGCCTACAAGAAAATTGTAAATCCATCGATAACTTCATCATGATTATTCGCCTGCTCTATCAAGACAGTAAAACAAGACCAGTTGGACTTCGTGGCGTTGATTATCTTTTCACCACAGTTGATAAATCAATTTATTCATTAAAAGATTGGATTGAAGGTATTTGTTATTTTCAAACCTGGCTCGAAGACCGATCTCGTACTGGTGATTTTAGAAAAATGTTAGGCTATCTTCAGTGCTGTGAAGATTCACCTGAAGTAAAAGATACCCGGACTCTTTTCGTTGATCTTATTAGCGATATGCTAAGCACTCACGACTTTATAGGTTAATAGCTTGGTGGCATACGACTATCTATGATACTCTTTGAGCATGAAACTAACAGGCATCGGCTCAACTCCATTTAAAAATTTTGATAATGCCATTGAGTTTAGTAAAATTCATGATCTCGCTTTTTTTCCCGAGCCAAAAAGCTATTTTTTAAATCCTAGCCTTGAGCCTATTGCATATTTTCTTAAACAAACTAAAAATTTACCAGAAATAAAAATTCAACTTATTGGACCTGTAACTTTTACAAATCAGACAAAAAAAGATTTTAGTGAATATCAAAAAAAATTTTATCCACTTATCGAAATCCTAAAAAAAGAAAAAAAGAAAATCTATCTTCAATTGGACGAACCGATACTTCCCTCTACTACGTGTGAAAAAAATTGGCTAAAAGAATCATTAAATCAAATTAAGAACGAGCAGCTTATTCCGCTAATTCATTCTTGTGCCAAAATTCCTGATAACCATTTTTTTAGTTTTTTAGATTCGGGAAATCTTGCCATAGACCTTGATATTAATCCGAAGTTTTCAACTCATCAGCGTTTACTTGTCAGTGGTATTGATCCCGAAAATAATAACGAACGAATTACAAGTGAGTTTTTCTCTTTTACATGTGGATATGGTTTAATGAGTGAAAAAAAATGTTTGAATATTTTTGAGAGGCTACAAAAATTTAAATTTTTATACCGCTAAAAAACAAAGGCCCCCAAAAGGGAGCCTGTGTTTTATGTCAAACGCTTGTTAGCGGTTGTTTTGACAAATTAGTTTGCTGGAGCAGCAGGAGCAGCTTCAGTTGCAGCTGGTGCTGGAGCAGCTTCAGTAGTTGCAGCAGCTTCAGTAGCTGGAGCAGCTTCAGTAGTAGGAGCTTCTTCTTTCTTTGAACATCCAAAAGAAACAGCAGCAACGATCATAACTAGTGCTAATAATTTTTTCATCTTCCATTCTCCTTGTTTCGACTCGATAAGATGACTGTGTAATAAAACTTACGACAAATTAATATTTGAACCTTAATTTTGTACTACTTTACTTGAGTTTCCGTCAATATGGATTTTTAAAAATTTAGCAAGCATCCACCTGGCGCACTGCAGCTATATCGCTTGTAGATTGGCACCTAGGACATCTGAATAAAGCCCACTTCCCCAGACAACCACTCGCTGTTTTTTTGTTGAATCTAGTTTGGGCTTTTTGCTTTTTTCACTGCGGACGCTCTGAAAAAACTGATCTAAATTTTTCAAATGAATATTTAGGGTTTTCTCTTCTTCCTCTGAAAGATTTAGTTTTTGGACCTTTAAAAGACCTTGGTTTTCTTTAAAGTACATTTCTACCATTGAAGTCATGAGTTCCTTGATTTCCAGCGCCAGCGCTTTTTTATCATTAATCGAATCAACCCAACCCAATTCTTCCTCAATAAGAAGCGAATAAGAGCCCCTGCTATAAAGTAGCCAGCCTTTGTGTAGCATTTGCTGAAGGATGACCTTTAAAAAGGATTCTGCAAGGCCAGTATCTTCCCCTAGTTCTTTTAGGTCTCGATCTTTTTTTGCTAGGGATTCTAGAATAATTCTTTCGATTAAAGTAGCACTTTTTCTCATGGAACTCTCCTTAACTTATTTTCTTATCATTACTGTTGTGCAAATCCCAAATCCATAGTTTCTTAGCAAGGGATTCTTCAAGTTCTTTTAGCGCTTCTTCACTGAGCTTCATTTGGCACTGAAAAATTAATCCATCTAAAGATTTGCTTTGGCTTTTCACACTCTGGACCCTTTGATAAAAAATTTCGAACTCTTCCAAGTGCATTTTTGCGCCATTTAAGATTCTAAAAACTCGTGTTAACTGAATGCCAGTATCTTGGGAAATAAATTTTAATGTCGGTTTTTGATTAATTTTCAAATATTGATCAATAATATTTTTCTGTAAGTCCATAAGATCCTCCAATTTGTGAAATCCATAAAGCAAAGGCAATGCCAAAAACTATGCGACGTATTTAGGAGGACTTAGAATCAAATATTTCAAAATCGGAACAAATACAGTTCTCTTTTGAGAATGTTTAGTTCTAGAATAAGAACATGAACAAAATGCAGGACTGCATTTTGTCGAATGCCGTAGACAGGCCCAAAGGGTGCAAGTCCTAGGATGGACAAACATGGATACAATGAAAATTATTTCTTCAAACATACGTTTTGAGAATCCAATGGACGGGGAAAACTCGTGGGAAAAAAGACGATTTTTATTGCAAGAAATCTACCTGGATTTTGGCACCCAAATACTAGGGACTCAAGAGGGGCGTAAGCCCCAAATTCAAAATCTCGCAGGCCTACTTCCTCATCTGAAGCTAATTGATGGACATCGCGACTGGATAAGCGAACGAATGTATCCCTCACTCTTTTTTGATCCCAACCTTTTTAGCCTTTTGGATAGCGGCGATCTTTGGCTAAGTGAAACGCCACACATAGCTGGAAGTTCTTCTTTTAATAGCGCTTTTCCTAGGCTTTGTACTTGGGCAATATTTAGAGACCAAAAACTACGTGAATTTTTTGTGATCAATACTCACCTCGACCACGTGCTACCCGAAACGAGGGAGCGTCAAATTCAAGTTTTATTAGATGAACTCAAAGAAAAAATTCACTCTCTCCCGACAATTCTGATGGGGGATTTTAACGAAGACCCTTTCTGTGGTGTTCGAAAAAAAATTCATACTTTTTGCGATCGCTTACATGACCCATGGCTTGTGCTTAAAAAGAATGAGGAACCTAGCTATCACCAATTTAAAGGCTCAAGTCACAGTGGTGCACGCATTGATTGGATGCTCTTAAGTAGTGAACTAAAAGTTAAAAATATCATGCTCGATACGAGAGTACAGGATTCGATTTTTCCTTCTGACCATTACCCTCTTAAAGCAGAAATTATTTTGCTCTAGCGACGGTTGTTCCTAAGTGAACATAAGTTTCAATTTTATTTTTAGTATTTTGGATCATCAAGTCTGTTGGTGCCCACTTTCCTTTTTCACCGTGAACTATAACTGTCGATCCACCAAAAAGAAAATATCCCTTCTCATCACCACGTTTGAAATCTTTAAGGCTTCCACTTTGGATAATTTTTCCAACCATTGTGGCGCCAACTTCAACATAAGCAAGCTTGCCAAAATTTTCTGTTTCTAAAATTGTCACAACTCGCTCATTAGTCGCAAAAATGTCCGGCTTTGCTCTAAGGGCCAAAGGATTTACTGAATGAAGTTTCCCACTTACCGAATAAAAATCTAGAACATTTCCATTATCTGGATAATGATAGCGGTGATAATCCACAGGACAAAGACGTGCTAATAAGCACGGTCCATCGTGAAACGGGTCTTTCCATTTCGAATTTGCTAACAACAAGTCTGCATTTAAATATTTTCCTTTAACCGGAATAAGCTCATCGTCACGAATGCTCTCATAAGCATAGTATCTTCCTTCTGCTGGCGCCCCCAGTTCATTTAATGCTGTAGGAAAAGCCCTTTTACCTGTTTTAAATCTTCTGATAAAGAATTCATTGAAGTTTGCATACGGATCATTCGCATTTCGTCCTTCTGAAGGGAGATAATCGTCAATAATTATGTTAAAGTTTTTTACAAATGGATCAATTTTACTTTTACTTATTGGCAAATCCTGTAGTGCTCCATAAACTTTACTTATAACTGGCGTGACTAAAAGTTCGGATAAGATCTTTCCGCTAGTTGATTGATATAACCACTCAATCATTTTATCTCCATAAACTTTTTCTTTTTCCATAAGACCGGTCATCTGGTTAAAAAAATTAATGTCCACCACTTCCTCTCTTGATCTAAAATTCACATGGGATTATATCTATAGTTATAAGATTCGACCACCGAAGATATGGAGGATTTCGTGAAAAAGATATTATTTGTTGTATTTGCCTTACTTACTGCACTTGTAACAAATGTTAGTGCACAAACTCAGGTTTTTAAAAAAGACGCTACTAATTTTTTAGAAAATGAAAAAAATTCTATCGAGATTTTTCAGAAAACCGTTGATTCCGTTGTTAACGTTTCCAATATTAAAAAAGCACGACGAAGTTTTTTTGATATGGACCCTACAGAAGTTGAAGCTGGTGTAGGTTCGGGTTTTGTTTGGGACAAAAATGGACACGTGGTAACAAACTTTCACGTTGTTGACGGAGGAGATTCTTTTTTAATTACTTTTAAAAATGATAAGAAACAATATCGCGCTAAATTTGTTGGTGCTGATCCGAAAAAAGATATTGCTGTCTTAAAATTAGAGGAACTTCCTAAAGATCTTTTAGCAATTCCGGTTGGTGATTCAAAGGGTTTACTAGTCGGGCAAAAAACTCTGGCGATTGGAAATCCACTAGGCCTTGATCACACTCTGACGACAGGAATTGTTTCGGCCCTAGAGCGAAAAATTCAAGGTTATGGTGGAGTTTCTATCACGGGAATGATTCAAACAGACGCTTCAATTAATCCAGGAAACTCTGGTGGCCCATTATTAGATTCACAAGGAAGGTTAATTGGCATCAATACTATGATCTTTAATGCTGGTGGTACAGGCTCAAGTGCAGGGTTAGGTTTTGCCATTCCTGTCGACACTGTAAAATCAATTGTTCCACAAGTCATAAAATATGGAAAAGTCATTCGACCTGGATTAGGTGTTGCGATACTTGAGCCGTACTATATGGCACGTTTTGGAATCAATAGTGGTGTCATGCTTAAATATGTTGATCCAAAAGGGCCAGCAGGAAAAGCTGGGCTTCAAGGAATTACTCGAGATCGCCAAGGTCAATATTATGTTGGTGACTTGATTGTTGGAATTGATAATGCTGAAGTTAAATCTTATGATGATTTATACAACACACTTGATAAATATAAAATTGGTGACAAAGTAAAAATTAAATTTATGCGAGAAAATAAAGAAATGACTCGCGATTTAATTTTACAACAATTATAAAGCAAAAATTTTTTCAAGAAGCCCTGAGGATTTTATTTCTTCAGGGCTTCCATGATGAAGATTTCCTTCTTCATCAAAAAGCCAAATTTCGTTAGTGAACTCCAGCGCCAAGTCAAGATCATGCGTAGCAAGTAATATTCCACTATTTTTTTCTGTCGTTAATCGCTTCAAAATTCTAAAAAGTTCTTTTTTATTTTTAGGGTCCAAATGAGTTGTTGGCTCGTCTAAAATCATAAACTGCAATGATTGATATGCTGTCCTTGCCAGCATTACTTTTTGTTTTTGTCCGTCAGATAAATTTTGAAAAAATTGATCAAGCAAATGATTCAAATTAAAATATTCTACGATTTCTAAAAAGGTAAGTGGCAAATTCTTATGAGGAAAATTACCAAGCTCGATGAATTCTTTGACTATACAATAATCAATAACTATTTTTTCTGTTAAAAGGGCCGAAATTTTTGTTGCCAATTCTTTTGAACTAAAAGATTCAATGTTGCGATCTTCTAAAAAAATTCCCCCAGCAAGAGGTTGATACAATCCCAAAATCGTTTTTAGAAGTGTCGTTTTCCCAATACCATTAGGTCCCAAAATCGCAACCAACGAACCGCGAGAAATTTCTAGATTAAGTGGAGTGTCTAAAATTTTCTTTTTAAACCCAAATTGCAAATTTTGAATCTTGATACTCATGCAATGCTCGTTTCACGCTTTAAAAGAAAAACTAGTAACACTGGTGCACCTAAAAATCCCATTACTGCATTGGCCGGAAGAGGTAGGGTAAATTGCAAAGAAAGAATAATTACAACAATTAACCCAAAAATCGCTCCCATTAAAAGTGTCGATAAAATTAAAATTTTATGATTTGAAGTTTTAAAAATGATTCGTGCTAAATGTGGTCCAATAATTCCCACAAAGGCGAGCGGGCCACAGACAGCAGTGATTAGTGCGGTTAACAGACAAGTTATTATCATTAAATTTTTTTTAAAGAATCTGACTTCAAGTCCTGAGGTTTTTGCATATTCATCCCCTAGCAAAATGAGATTTAATGAATTAGACATAAACCAAACAATAATTGCGATAACTAAAACTGCTAAAAAAGTAAAAATTGCCTGATAAATGCTTAATCGCTCAAAACTTCCTAACCCCCAAGAAACAAAATCTCGTAGTTCATCTTTTGTCGTAAGCGAAATCATAAAAGATAAAAAACCACTTAGAAAACTTGAGATCAGAAGTCCAAAAATTAATAAGATTGATCTGGATTGATATTTTAGTGAAAACAAATTAATTAGCGCAAACGTAATTAAAGATCCCAAAAAAGCTGCGATCGCTTGTAAACTAAATCCCATAAGATTCAATTCCATTCCTGTATAATGAAAGAGATAAGATTGCGCTAAAATAGAGAGGGCAACACCAATGCTCGCACCGCTAGTAAGTCCAAAAACATCCGGACCTGCTAACGGATTTTGAAAAAATGATTGCATTAAAAGTCCCGCAATTCCTAAGCCCGAACACGCCGCTATTGCGGTTATGACTTTCGACCAACGATAATTAATTACCGTGGTCATTTCTAAATCCACATTTCCTTGAGTAAAACCAAAAAGAGTTCCTAAGTTTAACTCATAAGGTCCAAGCGACAATGCCACTAACATTAAAATCAAAAGAGAAAAAATAAGAAGCATAAATTTAAATTTCATTTGATTTCATTTAACCAGAGCAATTTGTGATTGGCAAAAGTTTCAGGATAAATAATAGATAAAAAATCTTTCAATAAAAGATCAGGCCTACTCACTCCAGTTTCCCAATAATCACTGTAGCCATTTTTATTTTGTGTTTGCCCAATCGTGATAATTCTAGGTTTTAAAAATGAAGTATAGCGAACATCTTTTTTAAGCAATAATTCTTTGCTAGTGACATTACTTTGAATAAACCAAAACTCTGCTTCTTTGATTAACGGAAAGATCTCTTCAAATTGATAGAACTCCGGACCGATTGAATCTTTTTTAATCTTTGGTCTAATGATCTCTAATTTTGCGTCTGTTAACAACTGAATTAAATCACTATTGGGTGCCGGAAAAACCCATTTTTCTCCTAAAAACTCCCCAAGGAGAACTTTATGGTTTTTTCCTTTTGAAACTTTTTTTAGTATGTTTTTATATTCATACACTCTTTTACTAAATACTTTCTCTGCTAAATCAAACTTCCCTAAAAAAACTCCAAAAACTTTAATCCACTCTGCTCGTCCTAATGGATGGTCTTCTCTAAATTCCAATATTGGAAAATTTAAAAAGCTGAATATCCCACTTTGGCTACCGAGATGCTGATCTCCTCCAATAGCGGTGTAAGTAAGGTAGAGGTCAACATGATGCTGGAGAAAATTTTCAACATTAGGATTCAACGGAAAGTTTACAAGCTTTTTTTGGGCTTCACGCTCTTTCCAGATTTTCCCCGTAATCATTTGAGTTTGGGTAAACGCATAAAGTTTATCTTCACTAAGTAAGTCTAAAAAGGCTTGTAGATGAGTTGTAGAAGAAGCAACTATTCGTTTTGGTTCTTCGATAATTTTAAATTCGGGACAACTGGCCCTTAGATTCTTAATATTCTTTGAATCGGTAACTCCGACCCAGTTGTTATCCTTTTCTTCATAACTTTTTAGCCAAATAATTTGTGTATTGGATTTTTTTTCTTGAAATTTTTTTAGTGAAAATTTTGTCGCATAAACGAGCTTCACTACAGTCGAATTTGTAAATTCCTTACATGTAGCTGTATCAATGGCCAAACATTGCTGAGACAGAATGAAAAAAGCGATGACTGAAATAAATTGTAGCTGCATAATATCCATGTTCGCTAAATTTCACTTCTTTGACAATGAGGATCTGTCATGCTGTTTTTAAGAATCGCTTTAATCGCAATCTTAAGCTTATCTGCTTATGCAAAAGATAAAGTTATCTTGATCGAAGCTGAGCGTATTCCAACAGAAAAAGAAGAAAGTGTGCAGAAAGTTCACGTCATTGAAAATGAGGAACTCGATGTTTTAAAAAATCTAGACCTTTCTCAGATACTTGCAAGCTTCCCACAAATTTATAGTGTAACTAAAGGAGCAACGGGACAACAAAGTACTCTCCTTATTCGCGGTATGGACTCTTATCATACGACCGTAGTCATAGATGGAACAATTGCTAATGATCCGACTAACCCTAATCGTGCCTTTGACTTTAGTAAACTTGATATTGAAAACATTGAGCGAATCGAAATTTTAAAGGGAACTCAATCACAACTCTATGGTGCAAATTCTTTAGGTGGAGTGATTTATATTAAAACTAAAAAAGCTAAATCTGCCTCTTGGACTTCTAACCTAGCTGCAAAAAGTGCTTACACAAATAGACACTTTGCTAATCAAAATGCAAATTTTTCTTTGGGAAAAAAATTCGATCGATTAGGTGTACACCTTAATGGTGGATACGCTCATGCTGGGGCCCAATCAGCATTAATTAAGCGAACCAATCAAAATGAAGAAATCGATACTGCAGTTGAACGCAATCTTAGTACTAAAATAAATTATGAGATCAACAATGATAATGAAGTTGAGATCAATTTAAAATATCTTCATCAGAATACTGAATATGATGATAACTATACAAATAATCCAAGCTCTAATGAAAGGCTTGTCTACGAGGAAAACCTAGCAAGTGCGAGTCAAAAACTTAAATTAAGTGAGAATTGGAATATCGATTATCAATTTTCTCACTTTAAAAACCGTCGCTTATTACCAAATAGTACGCGTATGAATTATAAGGGTCTTGACCAAAAAGGATTTGTTAATTTAGGGAATGAATTTCGTACTAATTACTTTTTGAACTACACTTTAGATTTTAATTATAGTGAATTAAATTTCGACGAGGGCACTGGGGTCACCAAAAAAGATAATTTTGGAAAATCACTTGGTCTTGAATTAAAAAAATCTGCTGATGATGATTTAGATTTCTTTTATACAATTGGCTCACGCTTTGAAGATAATCAATATCAAAATAACAATTATACTTTCCGCACTCTTCTAGGAAAAAATCTAGAAAATGATACCGTAAAACTTTCTTTTTCTCGAGGAATCAATCATCCAAGCCTGTACACTCTTTTCGGTTACGGTGGAAATCCGGGCATTAAACCAGAAGTGGCCTATCAAGGCGAAGCTAGTTACCAAACAAAGCTATCGCGAGAAAGTGTTTTTGACATCACTTATTTTAAAACTTATTTCAAAGAAAAATTTCAATATAACTCGGCAAATAACCAAATGCAAAATATCGGTGGAGCTAATATTGAAGGATTTGAAAACTCGCTTTCCTTTCAAGGGAGCCATGAAAAAATTTCTGCTGACGTAAGTTTTTTAAAAGCAGAGGCCAGGAAATCCAACAAGAAGCTCGCCTATCGGCCAGCGATGCTAATGCATTTTAATTATGATCGATCTTTAAATGATATTACAAATGCTGGCTTCAATATTACTGGCGTTGGTAAACAGTATGATAGTAATGGTGAACAAAGAGAACGATATTTCCTGACCGATATTTTTCTAAAGCACATTTTCAATTACAGCGAGATTCAGAAGCTAACCACTTACTTCAACGTACTGAATATTTTGAATCGCGGCTACATTATTGAAAAAAATTATTCAAGATCCGGACGAACTTTTGAAGCGCGTGCCAGTCTCGATTTTTAATTCATGTTAGGATCCATCGCATCTCTTACCCCCTGCCCAATCAAGTTCAGAAAATTAAGGACGATGAAAAGTGCAAGGGAAGGATAAAATGCTAACCACCAAGCAATCGAATAATGTTTATGTGCTTGCGAAAGTAGCTCTCCCCAACTTGGAGTTGGTGCTTGAAGACCAAGGCCAAGATAATCAAGAGCGGCTAGACCAACAATTTCCGCGGCGATAGTAAATGGTGCGAATGTTATAATTGGAGTTAGCGAGTTCGGGAGAATGTGTTTAAAAATAATTCTTCCATGGCCTGCACCTAATGAAGTTGCAGCTTCAACAAATTCGCGATGACGATTTTTTAAAAATTCTGCACGAACATAATAAGAAATATTAATCCAAGCAAACAAACAAGTTATTCCAATTAGCATAAATAAACTTGGAGTGAAAATTGAAACTAAAATAATTAATAGAAAGAAAATCGGCATCGTGCTCAAAACTTCTACAATTCGCTGGCCGACAAAGTCAGTTTTACCGCCGAAGTATCCCATCGTTCCACCGAAAATTGTCCCGACCACTAAAGAAAAAAACCAGACGGACATTGCATAGACGAAACTATAATTAAATCCATACAAGAGACGCGTAAACACATCTCTTCCGCGATCATCAGTACCTAAAAGATTTGTCTTCGTTGGCGCCGAAGGATAACTGTCAACCTTGGAGTTACTCTCAAATGGATCCCACTGGACTGGGGTCCAAAGAGCTGTGTCACCACGAGCTGTATCAAGTGCTAAATTTTTGTAATCGACAACTAAAGAATCTGTTATTCCAAAATCATCAACGGTATAATTCATAAAAATTGGGAAATAGGTTTTGCTATTAAACTTCAAATATATTGGTTTAGAATTAGCAATTATAGGTGAACAAATAGCACATATAATTAAAAAAAGTAATACATAGACTGAGAATACTGCCGACTTGTTTCTCTTAAAAACTCTCCATCTTTTTTGTGCTAATACACTTTTAACAAAATATTTTTCAATCATTCAAAATCAATCCTTGGATCAACAAATACGTAGGCCAGATCTGAGAGTAGGTTTCCAAGCAATAATAGAATCGATTGGATAAAAAGCAGTCCCATGATCACGTTATAATCTCGCTCTAATACTGATTTATAACCAAGCAACCCCATTCCATCCAATTGGAAAATTGTCTCTAAAAGTAATGATCCTGAAAAGAATACTGATAAAAATCCGCCAACTCCGGTTACAATTGGAATAAGAGCATTCCTTAGAGCATGCTTTAAATAGACTGCCCTTTCAGATAGTCCTTTTGCTCTGGCCGTTCTGATATAGTCTTTTTTTATTTCATCTAATAAAGAGTTTTTCATTAGCATCGTAAGAACAGTGAATGAACCAATCATGTAACAAATGAGTGGTAAAATAAAATGATGAACACGATCAACAATCTTTCCCCACAAACTCATATCGCTATATCCATCTGAATATAATTCTCCAATTGGAAACCAATCAAAAAAATTTCCACCTGCGAAATATACAATGAGAAGAATTGCTAGCATGAATCCCGGAATTGAATACATAATAAAAAGTGCAAGACTAGTAAAGTAATCAAAATGCCCTCCATTTTTTATGGCCTTATAAATTCCCAATAAAATGCTGACTAAATATGAAAGGGCCAATGAGATAATACCAAATTGCAAGGAAACAGGAAATTTAGAAGTAATAACATTGATAACAGGTTCTTCGTAGGTAAAAGATTCGCCGAAATCAAGCTTGGCAATATTTTTTAACCAAATAAAATATCTGATATGCATCGGCTTATCAAAACCATACTGCTTTTTTAGCGCTTCAATAACTTCCTCAGAGACCCCTGATGTCCTTGAAGAACTTCCAGAAGAATCCCCATGCCCCCCTCCACTAAAACGCATCTGTTGAATTTTTTGTTCAACTGGTGAGCCAGGAGCTAAATTTATTAGAATAAAAGATATTAGAGTTATACCTAACAGCGTTGGTACCATGACAAAAAGTCTTTTTATAATATAAATAATCATCAAGTTCCTAATTAATTAATTGGTCATCCACCAATATTGTCTTCCAAACGCATATGAAAAAGTGTCCTTAGGTCGTCCAATACGTTTATTCACTCCATAAAATTTATATTTAGAATTGAACATAAATATATATGGTGTATCTTCAGCAATAACTCGATAAACTTCTCTCAGCTTTTTTATTCTTTCAGATTTATCAAAAATTAATCTAGATTCATCAATTAATTTATCAACTTTAGAATTTGAATAACTGATAAAATTTGATCCATTGTTAGCTATGGAATCTGTATGCCAAATTTGTTTTGGATCAAGATCAACATCTCCCCCAGACCAACCTAGAGTAACTGCTTCAAAGTTTCTTTCCGCCACAAGCTTTCCAAATGCATTCCACTCCACGAGTTTTAAATTTATTTCTACACCAGCTTGTTTTGCATCTTCTTTAAATATTGTTAAAAATTTCTCAGTCTCTTTGTTCGGATTTAAAATTGTAAAACTCAGTTTAATGTCTTCGTTATTAATTTTTTTTGTCAAAATTTTATCCGTACCTGGTATCCATCCATCTTCCTTTAACATTTGCAATGCAAGTTTTGGATCATATTTTTGATACTTTACCGCTGGATCTGCATATTCTGATTGCTGGTACCAAGGGCCAGTAGCTGGTAGTGACATGTCAAATAGAAATTTTTTAATCATCTCATCTCGATTAAACAAATGAGAAAGTGCTTTTCTAGTCTTCGCTGAAGAAAATTTAGGATTTTTTAAATTGAAGCCGATAAACCCATATCCTGATGGCGCCTTATTTGTGGTTTTAATTTTTAGTAGATCTTTACCCCACTTAGGACCGATTGCTTTTTTAACATACTCTTCAGCAGATAAAGCAATAAAATCTAAATCACCATTTTCTGTTCTCTGAATTGCAACCGTACCGTCAGAAACAAATCGCATCAGTATAGAACTAAAATTATTTTGTCCCTTTCGTTCTGGGTCGCTATTCCCCCACCAGTTTGGATTTTTCTTTAATTTTATATGCTTTGAGCGATCAAATTCACTTAATAGATATGCTCCTGAGCCAATAAGCTTTTTATTTAGCTCTTTGCTATTTTTTTCATAAATATGCTTTGGCACTATAGTTAGCCCTGCTATTGAATCAAAATTCCCAAAGTAAGGTTTTTTAACAACAAATTTAACTTTATTTGTAGCTGTTATTATTACCTCTTTTATATTTTCATAATAAGACAAGAGATGGGCCGTTTTATATTTATTAGATTTATCCACAATTGCATCAAATGAAAATTTTACATCTTGAACTGTCACAGGATTGCCATCACTCCACTTTGCATTGTCTCTTAAAGTAAACTCGAAAGACATTCCATCTTTAGCAATTACATACTCTTTCGCTAGCATTGGTCGCCACTCATATGTTTCAATATCTCTCTCAAGCAAGTTCTCCATTACAAATCCTTGCACAACTGAAGCGTAAAAATCACCAGAAGAGCTTAAAGGATGTAAGCCATTGGGCACAGTTTCTAAATTCATCTTGAATTCTCCGCCCTGTGGAGCGGCGTTGTTTCCAATCGCTAAATTGGCGTAGGTGTTCACTCCTAAAACCCATGCGAGGACCATCGTGGTGATATAGTATTTCATTCGTTACTCCAAATTTTAAAATGACAACAAAGCTTAAAATATTTGAAAGAAATGATCAATAAAATCGTTGGTAGCACAGAGAAGTATCGCTAAACTATTTTTTATAGTAAAGACGAGAGTCCAGCGACCAACGATCCAGTGTCATATTGGCATCATTAACTCGATATAATTCTAACTTTTTATCAATTTCATCTTTTCTTTGCTCTAAATCTTTCGCAATTCTTAAGGTCGCTACCCGATCCTCTTCTAATCCATTAAGTTCTTTTTGCCATTCTCTCTCAAGCTTTTCCCTGAGAAGTTCATAACGTGCATTCACGGCCGTTACCCTTTGGGTGTGTGTTTCGATATCTCGATTTCGAATATCAAGTTGTCCTTGCACCGCCATTCTCTTCTTAATTAAAATATCAACAACATCTTTTCCCATTTCAATATTATTCTCAAGATCCTTACTGTAAAACTTTAAATAAGCACCGGCAGTTAAAAAAAGAAATTTCTCACAAACTTTTAATTCTGGAACTTTTACTAAAATGTATTCAGTCGAGCGCCCGATGACATAGCCAGTACATTTTTGATCAGTGGCACGCTCATCCCAAAAAGCAACTTTGTCTTTTGTATTAAGATATTTTAGATTTTGGAATTCAACTTTAATTTTTAAAAGCTTGATATCGCGATTAAATCTAGAAATTCTTCCACTGAATTGTCCATCCTCTTCAATTGCGAAGGCATTAAGGCAAATAAACACAAGGCATAAAAATAGTTTCATAAAACTATTTTAACCTAAAACATTTTGAATGGATGAAGAGGAATGAAATGCCCTTAAATTTTTTTTAGCAAATATTCCCCAGTTTCTCCAGAATAGAAAAAAATTTTCAATCCTAAACTATCCGTAATTGACACTAACTCTTTTAGCGATTGATCGGATTTCAAAAATATAACTGCATTTTTCCTGAGTGTTTTAATCAACCAATCATCTTTATGAGTAAGCTCTGCAATAATAGCTGAATCGTAATCTAGTTTCTTAGATTTTTCACTATTGATGGCAAAATTCATCGATGCAGGAAATAGAATATTTGTAAATTCTTCTGATAAGAAGATATTTGAGGCCGGCTTTAAATTGGACATATACTTGTTCCAAACAAGATTAAAATTTTTATCGCCACTTTGATTATTGGCAGAAATCGCCGTTACTTTTATTCCCGTAATTGCTTCAAAACGTCCTGCAGGAATAGGTGTTCTTTCTCTCGCATAAAGACTTACTGATACAACAAATAAAAAAATGATATTTATTTTACGATTCATTGCTTTGTTCGATATTAGTAAAAGTAAATGGCTCTGGCTCAATGATTTCTTCTTCTAAAAAATGCGATGACGCTGCTGTCTCAAGCCCAAGTTCAGCATTTAAATATAGAATAAGTGTGTTAAAATAATTTTCGAGCTCCCTAAGGTGATGGTGCATGCGATCTGTTACTCTCGCAGGCATATCTTCTGTCACGTTAAGATACCAACGAATGTCTTCTAGCTTTCCATAAAAACTATCGAGTGCAACAAGAACATCCTGAGTACAATAAGTCAGGTCTTTAAACGGAATTGTTTCGTATTTATTGCGAAAAATTTCTGGAAAGTGGGCCCTTGTTCTTTTCATCGAGAAGATACTTAAATATTCCACTTGGCGGTTTTTTACACGATCAAAAACTCTAGATGCATCCAATTTTAAAATGACAATCACCCGTTGTGCTTCTTCACTTAATTTATGTTTCATTCTGTGTATCTCTATATTTAAGCGTTTTTAATTTTTTCTGCTTCAAATAACTTTGCTCTTTTCCCACCTGGCCATTTATCATAATTGTTCTTATCTTCATAATACTGAATAACAATATCCATTGCCGCTTCCTTATAATCAATAGGGAGAGCTTTATAAAAATATGTTCCCTTCTTCTCTAAACTTTGTGATGCTGTTAATTCGCTAAAAGAAGAAAGGTCATGTAAAATTAATCGCCCAGTATACATCATGAAGTCTAATTTTTTCTTTTTCCATTCCAATGCTTTAAGTGAATCATTGAATTTTCTACGCACCATAATAGCATGGTGTTTTTTATTTCTATCAAGTGAACTAAATTCTGATAATTGAATTGGAAGTAATGTAATCCCTACCTTTTTAAAAATATCAGCAAGAATAAAAAAACTGCGATCGAGTTTTTCGTCGTATTGTAAATATAAAATATAACTAAGGCTTTCACTCATAAAATAAAGCCCTCCTTTCAGAGGACTTATCGGCGATCTAGGAGAGAAATTAAGATTTATCAGGTTCACAGAACACAAGCTAAAGTGGTAAAGCTTACACATTGAAAGTAAACTAATTTGGTCAATTTACTTTAGGGATGAACCAAAGGTTTCGCGCTACTCTTTTTAAAACTACCACCATCAGACCAATCATCAATGATTGAATAAAGCGCAGGCTTCCGTCCCCGCCGCCAGATCCTATGTCTTCGACTGTTCCACAAGCTGCTAGTTTATTTTTTTCGCTCGATTCTGCTACTGCATAAGGCGAGACATATCCGGTTTGTTGTTTAAAGCTGGTATCGTCAAGAATCGCGTTCATTCCACGAATATCATCATCTTGCAATGTTGAAATTGCACTTATTGAAGCGGCCATCATTGCAACTTGATCTGAGTGATCAAGGCCTACCGTATGACCTAATTCATGCAGAATTGTCTTCTTCAGAGCCCCTCCAAAATTTTGGCGAAGATATCCTATTTGAGCATTAATAATCATCACAACCTGATCAAAATGCGTTCCTGAATTATAGCGAATCGTCAGCGCTAAAGTTCTTGTGGCATCATAACCAGTCTCTTCGGCAAAGTTATATGACCATCTAATATAATTTCCTGAATAGCTTGATGAATTTTGCACCGGAGAAATTGACCAAATATTTTTTCCTGTAGCACTCTCCCATTCTGTAACTGCTTCATCAACAATTGTTTGCAAAAGCTGCCCATCACTTTGATCAACAGCAAATCGAGTCATTGCTAATGGCAAAGTCGCCCAATAAGAACCGCGTTGATAATCTTGGGTAAATGTATACGCTTTCCCCTCAAAACAAAAAAGGGCAATCATAAGGGAGAGGGGTAAACCTATGATTGCCTTTTTTAACATACTCAATTCTTACTTCCTTGTAAAAAATTGATCGTTGATATTCAATTCATTTCCATCCTTGGATCTGAATTTGAAATTAAATTATTTCTTCTGCTTTACATATGTATCCATTGTTAAGTTCGACGAAAAATTCTTTTCCTTTTTCAAATTTAACAGGACCGTCTTTGACTACACTAATTTTAATGATGTTAGGTGAATCACCTTTGATGTTTTCTTCAACGTCAAAAGTTACTTCATTTTTGGGAAAAAAAGTTGAGAATTGCTCTTTTAACCCTGTCACTTTCCCTTTGAATTTTACTGGGCAGGCAACGTTCACAGTTGAAAAAGCATGTGAGCCCGTTGAGATGAAAATTGTGACAATAATCAAACTTAATAACAATACCGTTCTCATCCTAAGCTCCATTTTATAGGGAGAAGAATCCTTCCAATCCCTATTAAGCCATCCTGGCCTTTCCTTGGAAACCTTCCTTGGCTTCCTGATTTTATAAATGCAGAACTCGTGCCAACTGTTCAAGCAATGGACATATTTCTTAACAGTTTGTTTTTTTATTAGACACAACATTATTAAGTGTCACAGTAACACTGAAAAAGTGTCAAAAATGCGGTGCCAGATTCAAGATAATGACTCAGTTTTCATAATATTGGTCATAATGACTCAAGTGTTCGCTAAAAGTTGACGATACAGGTGGGGTATTTTTTGGACTCAATTATTTATGAAATAAATATTTGAACACTCTAGTGGAAAAAAAAATGAGCAATGCTCGTAAACTAAATTTTACAGATGAAAGGTTTGATGAAATTTTTTCAGATTTTCTTTATTTGAAAGCAGATCGAGAATATAAATTTTATCGGACAATGAATTGTGAAGGCATTTCTGATGTCGTTCCCTATATCCTTATCCCGCACAATCATGCTGAAGTAATTAAAATAGTAAAATTATGCAATAAATATTCTATTGGATTGTATCCCGTTTCCTCTGGGCAAAATTGGGGCTATGGCTCTGGAAGGTCAATTCGTTCAAGTGATATCGTTCTTGATCTTTCAAAATTAAAAAAAATTTTTCATCTCGACGAAGAGTTGGGTGTTGTTGAGATCGAGGCTGGCGTAACAATTCAAGAACTCTACTTATACCTGAATGAAAGAAATTCTAAATGGATGACTCCTGTAACGGGCGCAGGCCCAAATGGAAGTATCATTGCAAATGCACTAGAAAAAGGGTTTGGATTAAATCCAATAACAGACCATTTTTTATCTCTTGTTTCATTAAAAGTACTTCTGCCAAATGGAGAAATTTATGAATCAAGATTAAAAAATATTGGTGCAACAAAATCTGATCAAGTTAGTAAATGGAAGGTCGGCCCATACTTCGAAGGATTGTTCGCACAATCTTCTTTCGGCCTAATTCTCTCTGCTCAAGTTGAATTGGCAATAAAACCCAACAAGGTTAATTTGCTTATTCTAAAGGCTAAAAAAGAAAACCTTGAAACACTTATTAAAACAATTCAGCATTTAAAAACACAGTTCCCTTGCACCGTTGGCGCTGTCAATATTTCAAACAAACAGCGACTTGAATTTACTATTGATCAAAAAGAAATTAATAGGATTTCGTTCATCAAAAAAATAGAGCAAGCAATGGGCTTGGGTTTTGAGGAATATACTGCGGTTGTTCCTTTATTTGAGCATCATAGATCTTATTTGAAAATACATAAGGCAATAAGAAAAGAGGCAAAAAAATTTAGCTTAAGCTCACAGTTATTTACTGAAAATAATTTTAATTTTTTAAAAAGTTTTAAACATATTTTCAGACACAAAATTTTTGCCCCTGTTTGGATTCGTTTTGATGAAGGATTAAATTTTTTGAATCTAATGAAAGGAATTCCTTCTAATTTCACGTTAAAAATTGCGTATAGTGAACCTTATTCACAAAATAAAACCAATAACCCTGCAATCGATCAAGTTGGGCTATTTTGGTTTGCTCCAATTATTCGTTTAATCCCTGAAGACTTTACTGTGATCAATGAGATTTGCGAACGCGTTCTTCCAAAGCATGGACAAAGAAATCTCCTGACTTTTACTATCCTTAATTCAAAGCTGGTAGAAGCCACCATTCCCATATATTACGACCCAAAAGATAACTCCGAGCAAGCGATAAAAAAATCCCTTGCATGCTGGGATGAACTTTTTACGGAATGTTTAAAACAAAACTTTGCTCCATACCGCTACTCTGTTCTCCATATGGATCGTATAACACCTAAGGATGAAGCAACAAAAAAATTACTAAAAATTATAAAGCAACACGTTGATCCCAATGAAATCCTGATGAAGGGAAGGTACGAATAGTATGAACTTAAAATCTAAATTCATACAACGAATATTTTGGAATTTAATTCTTAGAATTCCGCAATTTCTGCGCGCTAAAATCGTAAGATCCAGATTTGAAGCTTCATATGATCTTGACTCGAATTTAGTCTTTAAAGCTGCAACAACAAAGGATGAAATAGAACAGGCAATGAACCTGGTTTATGATGCCTATATTAATCTTAATTACATTGATGAAAATCCAGATCAGTTGCACTTTAATAAGTATTTAACGTTACCAACCACTACTATTCTTGTTATTAAATATAAGGAAGAGGTGGTTGGAACTATGAGTATCGTAATGGATTCTTCATTTGGTCTTCCCACAGACGCAACTTGGAACATTGGCCAATACCGCAAGAATGGCATGAGTATTGCGGAAATTTCTGCATTAACAATTAAACGTACTTTAAAATCAAATAAAGGACACCTGCTCTTACCGCTTTGCAGGTTAATGTATCATTATTGTACTGAAATTTTAAAGCTTGATGGAATTATTATTGCCACAACTTTTGAAGTTGAACCATTTTATTTAGACCTTCTAATGTTTGAGAAAATTCCTGATTCCAAGGGACAGCGACATAGTTTAGTAAAAGGCAATAAGTCATCATGTTGCTTTCTAAAGCTAGATCAGCCATTAAGGGAGCGCTATTTTAAAATTTATGGACACAAAGAATTAAAATTTAACCTGCATCATTATTTTTTGATAGCAGAAATTCCTAATATTAAAATTCCAAAGAGAGTCTTATCTATTCAAGCTCAACTTAAAGAAAAAAACCAGGCACTAGTGGAACTATTGCATGATAAACCACATTTATTCAATCGCTTAAGCGAAAAAGAGCAATTAATTATCACGAATTTGGAACCTGAGCAAAAGCTGGCGCCGATGTTCAAAGGAATGAGTGATAGAAAACATCCGAGGTTAGTAACAATGATTAATGGAAGAATTGAAGCACACGACTCGAATCTCTCAATCCCAGTGAAAATTGTCGATGTATCTCAAAGTGGTCTAAAAATTAAATTACTCCACAGCAAGATGGACTTGGGACTGAATGAAAAAATTTCAATCAAATTGGATAGGTCAGTTTCAAAAGCCACGTTTTATGCTGAAATCATGTGGATTGAAAAGGATCAAGCTTTTGGTTGCCTAATCGATGCAAAATCAGAGTACAATTGGCTTAATTTCTACAACATGGTGTGGAATGAAGTACAAGAAAGTACTGAAGAAATTGTGCTATCAAAAAAAGCAGCTTAAGCTTTTCGATTTGCTTGGCATTTAACATGACGAAGAATTTTCCCCATGTTAATGGGTCATATATTTTTTCTAAGCGCTTCCACTATTTCCATTTTTGAGGCACGGTAACTTGGAACAATCGTTGCTACGAGAGATGCTGAAATGGATAATATCGCCGCATATATAAGTGATGATGTTAAAAAATCTATTTTAATTTGAAACGGGACGCTTGCCCCAGGCATCTCGGTTATTATGTTTGCATGATGAATAAGCTCAATACAAATTACTGTCATGATTAATCCCGCAACCACTCCAACCAATTCCACAATGCCTTGTATTTGACGCCATCTAAATTATAATATCTCTTTTTCCATAAAATTCACGGATTACTAGAAGCTAAAAAAATTTTTAAATTTTACAAATACATTATTAAATTTCTTAAACTTAGAACTTATATTTGTATTTTTTCCAAAATAAAATTCTCCACCAAGAGCAACATCGATTTGATCATTTAAATTCCATGAATTTTCCAACTGAAGCCCTGAGTTTTTTTGATCGAGATCATTAAAGTAAACAAACTCACCCTTTATTTTATTCGTAAATTCTTTCGTTACTTTTAATGATCCTATTTTCTGTACTCTTGTCCTAAAAGCATTAGAAATTTCAGTATCAAGTTCACTCATAGCTGCAATAACAAAAAAAGAATAACCCGAGTAAGTCGGTGTATCTAAACTGAGCACAAAATTATTTTCTGAAACTTTATAACTCTCTATTCCAGTTGCAGTTTGCCCATTAACTTTTTTATTTTTATGTTTTAAAAAGTCTCCTCGTAAAACAAAGTCGCTTACAGTTGTTGAAAATGAAAATCCAACACTTGTGACCCTTGCATGTTTTTCTTGAATGATAAGCTCTGAACCTGGTGTCCAGCTTTTAATTTCTAAATAAGGAACTCGATCGCGATATGAATAAGCATAGGCAGACAAATCCATTCCCACAATCGTTGTCGTTATCTTTGCGCCACCTTCATGTTCTTTAAACCATTCTGTTTTTTCTTTTTCTACAGTCAAGGTCTCTGTTTTAAACGTGTCACGAAAAAACATGGCCAGCGGATAATTAATTGAGAATTCACTTTTTGGGCCGTAAATTAGCTGAAAACTAGTATCACCAATCAAAATCTTTGATTGTAAGCTTGGAATCGGCCTTCTAGAATCGTCTGCTTCACTTAAGAATGTGCTATTTAAATTTTTTGGTGTTATGAAGTCAGCATAATTAAAGCCAAAGGATTCACCCCAGACAATTTCCTGATAGCCACCTTGAAGAATAAATCCAGATCTCTTATAACGCAGATAAGTTTCACCAAAATAAAGATCAAACAGGTCATCGCGATTTTTAGTTCTATATTTATCATTAAAATCTAAGGCGGTAGAGTTATACTCCACACGTCCTTCAAGTTTTGAAAAAAACGTTTTGCTAATATTGGTTTCTTCGTAAATTCTAAAATTACCAACGGAGCCTGAGCTACTCGAATTATCCTCTAAATATTTCTTCTCTTTGACACTAAAATATCCACCATATTTAGATGCGTAGATATTATTAAAAATAAAAAGAAATAAAAATTTTAGCATTAATTAAAATTCCAAACTTTCCTTATTGAAAATATTTTCATCCAATTTTTCTTTTTTATAATCTTTAAAAACTAATACTGACTCTTTTTCTTTTTCGATATAATCCTGAATGATCATTTTAGAAGCTCGCGTTTCGCCTAATACTGGTTTAAAGTCTGTAAATCTTGCTCTCTTTAATGGCTTTCCTGAAATAGCAAAGAACACTGCTTCAAGTGGCGCATAGTCTTTTGCTGATAGATAATATTCTATTTTTCCATAAGTAACTTTTTTGTTTTTCGCCAGAAGCTCCAGTTTGATAATTTTTCCTTGTGGAGTATCTTTTGTTTCTAAGACTTTTGCATCATAATCTTCTGCATAGTTTGTCTTTGAGATATCACCATTACTTACTTCTCCTGTTAATTTTTGTTCAAGAGAAATTCGAATTGCTTTTTTAATATTTGGAGTGAAAAGCCAAATATCATAATCTTTCATAAGCATTTTTCTACCTTTATTTTTTTCAGGTTCAGTTTGCTCACTAAGAGTATTATTAATATCTTTGAAAGATACTTTATAAACCTCTTTGCGATCACTATTTTTATTTGTGACTTCAACATTAAAAGTATGCGGGATATTACCTAACCCACGTTTCAGATCGGCTTTTTTAACCATCTCAAGTGCCGACATCTCGGCCAATGCATTAAATGAAAATGCAAAAATTGAACCTATAATTAGTGGTTTTAAGAAATTTTTCACGACATCTATCCTTAAATAATAAATTTAGTCTTATGCTAAAATCTTAAGCTAGATTGTCACAAAATCAATCCGATAGAGATTGCCCCATAATCGATTGAAGGTTCATTTAGGGCTGTTTTAAATAGGTGAGGTATTCGGTTTTCCCCGAATACTGAATTTTTTCTACTAAGTTTTGCTTTTTATCAAGGAAAAATTCTAGATCAAATTGGTCAGGATAACCATCTGGAATTTCAATTCCACCATAATCCATGCGTACCTTTACTTTCATTTTTGTCGCCAACATTGTTGCAGTTGCATAGGCCGTAATTCGCCCTTCAGCCTTCATAACATGCTCACTTCCATCAGCGATAAATTGCTTCGTCCCTTCAGTATCAGTCCATGAAACAGTTACACAATCTGTTTGATTCATTGTAAAAACTTCGCCATCTTCGTCTATATATTTTCCGGAATAATTTGGACAGGCCAACGCAGAAACTGTAGCAAATAAGCTTAAGACTACTAAGAAATTTTTCATTGAAACATCCCGTGTTACTAAATAGCACCATATTTTTTCAAAATCCTAGCATACTCGGGAGATTTTTTTAACTTTCTTAATCCAACATCAAACAAATCACGCCATTTTTTTTCATGAAAAGCAACGGATAGGTATTGGTTTTAAAAATTTGGTGCTCATCATAAATGAGTTGGTCTTTTAAATTGCGCTGTTTTTTTTAAATAATAGGAAAAAATATTTCTTTCCAAAACAATGGCATCTACCCTATTGGCCAAAAACATCTTCACTTGATCTTCTTGTCTTGGGAATTGTGACAAGTCGGTGATCGATGATATTTTGATTGTATTCGATTTTAATGTCACTGCTACATTTCTAAAATTTACATAGCCCTCAGATAAACAACTGGATTCATCAGGTGGTGCTTTTTGGAACAATTTAAGATTATCTTCAGCCTTATAAATTGAAAAAGCCGGCACTTACATGCCAGCGCTTTAGGTTTACCTAAAGGAAACTAACCAATTATTGTGAGTCTTAAAAGTGTATTGCTGTCCTTTTAAAAAATGATTAACTTTATCACTTAAAACAGAAATATTTTTAACGATTTCTTTTTTCTGTCCATTTTCAACTGTCTCTACTTTTAACTTAATTTCTGAACGAGAATAAATTCCATTTTTTGTCGTTTGAATTCTCTCAACTACACCACTGAAAATTTCTGTTTCTTGTGATGTAAAAAAATTTAAAACAAAATAATGTCCTAGTAGAGAAAGTAATAATACCAGCATTAAGTTTGTTAAAGATTTCATAGCACTCTCCTCTTCTTCTAAAGTTTTTGAACCCGTCCTGAGCTCAACTCTTACATTGCAGGATGAATGCCAAAAACTAAATCTGCAAAACTTCGTGGGAAATTGATCGTGGTCAATTGCATCATGGTGGCAAATCAATACTATTCTTAGAAATGTCCCTCCTCCGGTGACTTGATGCGCCCGCCCAAAAAGTCGCTAACCTTCTAATTCTAAAGATAAAAATTGCTCCAGATCAAGAGAGCTTTCTTTATAATAATTTAGGCCCTTAAAACCTATAAGAAACGTATAATGAGTCTAATGTAATTCAAGGAGGAAATTTATATGGCAAAAGCAAGTGCTCACTACACTGATGGATTCATCATTGTCGTCCCTAAAAAGAATATTCAAAAATATAAAAAGATGGCACTGTTTGGAAAAAAACTTTGGATGGAACATGGTGCTGTTGAGTATCGTGAAACTGTTGGCGACGACTTAAAAGTTCCTTTTGGTCTAAACTTTACAAAGGTCTATAAGACTAAGCCAACTGAGACAATTATCTTTTCTTGGATAACTTTTAAATCAAAAGCCCATCGCAATAGTGTGAATAAAAAAGTAATGAAAGATCCTCGCATGGCCGCTTTTATGGATCCAAGCTCAATGCCATTTGATGTAAAAAAAATGAGCTACGGTGGATTTAAAATTATTGTCAGTGATTAAAATGAAATGGGCCCGAAAATCGGGCCCATTGTTACTATCTAATTCTGCGATCAAGTGATCTTGAAACTGTTCCGTCAATCTGAGTTGTCTCTGTCATTAAGTCACCATTAGCATCTAATTCAATTTTACTTGGGATTTCGAAAGCTTGAGTTTCTGACCCCATCGTTGCTACTACCTTAATCGTTAAAAAGAATTCTGTTTTTCCAAAACGAGCGTTAGCATAAGATGTCACCACCATATCGCCGTAGCCTTTTGTATCAATAAGAACATCCTGACCATTTGTTGGCAGAGTCATTGAACTTTCGTTATCAATAATTGAAATTTTTTCACATCCAATTTGAGAGATTGTGTATTCACTTCTTCCATTTTCTGCTGAATATGATTCATAAGTTCCAGTAAAATTAGTACAAGCAAAAACTGAAGACGTAACGACAAATGCTAAAATTGCGATAATACTTTTCATGACTCCCCCTTAATTATTTTATATATGAGAACACTTTTAAACGATTAATTCCACCATCTGGAATGGTTTTTACCTTTATTTGATCAAATTCATGATCACTTTCAATCACAAATGCCTTTTGATTTGCTGCAAATCCTTTCACTCTGGTTTTTGCAACAATTTCAATCCATTCTCCATTTGTTCGTCCTTCAAGGCTAACAAATAATGGGTTGTTATTCACAAAAAAAGTAAAATCGAGCTCAATTCGATGTACTCTACATGCAAACGCTAATGAAACAGTACATTCTTCAAAATGATCCTTGGCCCGACTTCGTGCTGACTCTAGCCCATCAAACATATTCATTGGTGAAAATGGAGATACTACCTGAATTGCTGGACCATAATGCTCATTGCTAGCTTTCACTAAATTTCCGCCAAATGCTAAACTTGCCACATTAATCTCTTCACCTTTTTTAAAACGTGAAAGGTTTTTTTTAATTTCTTCGTTTGTCGGTTTATAAGTAATGTTTAGTGGTTTTGAAGGCACAGGGATAACATCGGTAAAAACATAATCAGCTAAATTTTTCTCATCAAAGGTTTTGTAAAGTCCAAGTCTCGATAATCCACCATCAGGATAATTTGATACGCGAATTTTTGAAAAAACTAACCTTGATGGAGTAAGCTTTAATGCTTTAAAGGCATGGCCGGAAAGCTTAGTTTTTGGTGCAATTTCTATCCACTCATTAGATCCTGCAACTTGCCCTTCAACTCGTGCGTATTCTGCTTGATTTCCCAAATGATACTTAGTTGAAAATGTCACATAATTAATTTCAGATGGATTCTTCATTTCAAAAATCATTTGATCACATTCTTTTTGATTATGGCGAACAGTTTCCCAGCTATCCATAATCTTTCCTTGTCTGCCAAAAAGCTTAGGATCAAAGACTGGTGTATATGGACTTAAAAGATTTTTCGCTAGCGCAAATTTTTGATTGGTTACTTCTAAAACCTTCCCTCCAATCGCGAGATTTCCTTCTGATAACGGGTCCATTGGACCAACATCGATAATCTCTTCTGGTAATGCTGGCAAAAAAGCATCAAAAATTAAATTTTTATAACCAATATTTACGACTTCTTCCTGTGAAAGATTTGTAGTGCTGAAATTTTCTTTAAACTTAGAGAAATCTATTCCCGAGATATTGAGTTCTTTTAATAACATTTGCGAAATTTCAGAAATAAAAACTACGGCATTTAATTCGCCACTGCTTTTAACAACAAAACCACGGCCCTTGTCCGGGCCTGCAAAGCAATGAATAAAGATTGCTCTAAATCCATCATTTGCTCCTTGGTGAATCGCAAGTTTATTATCCCCTGCAACGGCTACAAAAACCCCAAGGCCCATCTCACAACCCATAAACTTCATGCAACCATTATCTGTTGAATGTAGCATGAGTCTTGCTGTATCATGAGAAATTGGTCCACTGCCATTTAGATCATGATAAGCTACCATTAGATGATTTAAAATATTTGCCATTCCTGCTGCTGTTCCCATTGCTCCTGCGGCGAATGCAGGAAACATCAGTCGTGTACCAGGTATGGATTTCCCATCAACTGTAACACCGTGAGCATACTTAGTATTTGGTAAATCTTTTTGTTCAAAACTAAAATTAGGCCATAAATTTTTTGTTAATTCTTTAATTGATTTACCAGAATGGGCTTCAATTAAATGTTCAAGAACAATATAGCCGCCACCAGAATACTGAAATTTTTCTCCTGGAGGATTAATCACTTCAATTTGCGAAAGTAAAGATTCAATTGAAGGCATATCTCCGTTAGCTGGATAACCTTTCACATAATGCATATTAAGAGCACTATGATTCATCAAATGCTTAATTTGAACATGATCATCTTTTAATCTAAAGCTTGATTTTGTTTTTGCTAAAACCTCATTCACAGATGTTTCAATCGAGATTTTATTTTTAGCAAAATATTCAATCGCAAAAGCACTTCCAACAGTTTTACTAAGAGATGCCAACTCAAACCAAGTATTAGCATTTGCATCACCTAAACATACAGTTTGAATTTCTGGTGTTGTAATTGCTATCTGTGCTGCTTTAATTTTATGCTTATCTTGTATCAGCTTAAATTTTTCACCTAATAAATTTAAAGGATGCTCTAGCACTCGTTTTTTAGTTATTTCAAAAAGAGCAATTCTGGCATTTGCTAATTCTTCTGTTTCACTATTGCTTATTCTGTTTTGCAGAATATTTAAAAGCTCCTCTCCGCTTTTTCCTTTAGCAGACACTAAGAATTTCACACCAAATTTTTCTAGATATTTTTTCCCTAGCTCTTTTAGCTCGCTCTTGATTTTTTCTTCAGCGCCAAAAACTAAAGACTGCTCACTTGTGGCCATTTTATCAAGGGTCTTTTTTCCCTCTCCAATATCGCCGTGAAAATTTGCAGCTTCAATAATCGCTTTTTTATCAAAATTCATTATGCTCTTTTCAATGGCATTCAAATCAACCACAACATTTTTTGCTTGATCTTTTGCAAATGAAAAAGCTCCACACATTTCAAAATAATAATTAAATCGCGCGATTGTTCCTGGGATTTGAAATTTTTCTTTATCCATCAAAAGAGCTGCATTCCAAGAATCTTGTGCATCTCTAATTTGTGGAATTGTAAAAGGTAAAAGAAGCTCTGTTGCAAATTCCACAGGTTTAATGTCAGTCATCAAACGAATCATGAGTTTCATCGCAATGGGATACCATTTTTCTGTTCGTTCATCCCATTTTACTTGCACAATTTTTTTGCCATTAGAAAGATCCTTTCTAATAAAATGCATTTCTTCATGCGCGATTTTTAGAAATTCTTCTAAGCTAAATCTGCCATGATAAATCTCATGCCATACTTCCCAACGCGATCTCTCTGCAGTAGCAAGATCATCCATAACTCTGGCCGGAATTCCCTCGATTTGTGTAGGCAGGGCCACACAACCGTTTCCTGATAACCAGTCCGTGATATATTGCAGAGATTGAAAAACATTGTAGCGAATTTCATCTGGGTGATTGTTCGCAATAAAAGTAGATTCTTTAATGTCTGCGACTAAGAGCGATCTCACATACATTTCATCATCAACATCAAGTCCTTTAATATCTGGCCCATGAATAAAATCTAAGATTTCTTTATGATATTTAGACTCTAATAAGCCTTTTACCAGTTCATCTAATTTTGATTTATCACCTGCTATATGAAACTTCCAAGCTTCAACCAATGCAAGTCCGATACGAACGAAATCAGGGTGAGCAACCCAAAAACCAGAGAGATTGCGCTTCATCTGAGTGATAACGTCTTTGATATAACCTTTAATTGTCACTTGGAATGAATCACTAAAAAGTTCTGTTGTTGTCGGAAGAATCCCATACATCCCACCAACTTTAATTCCACCACGCGAGCCAACAACGTTAGCTAAAAGATCATGTGATCCTTTGATGTATTTAATAACGATATTTGGATCGGCCTTAACTGGAATGCGGTAATTTCCATCTTCCTTAAAAAGTCTAGCTGTTGATCCTAAATAGTCATGCCATCCAAGAGATGCTCCTGCGAAATAAGGGTAGAGCTCATCCATGATTTCGTTTACGCGCAAAATGGCACGCGGATTTTCTAAAACAATCATTAAACGTATCGTTCCGACCTTATATTCGCCATGCTTAGCAGCTAGCATTTTTTCTGCTGTCTCCAGCATAATTTTAATATAATGGGCCTCTTCTTCATTCTCTAGTTTTGGAACATAGAAAGAAAGTGCTTCCGGGTTTTTCCAATTCTTAAAAAAATGTAGAGCAAAGTCATACAAGTGAAGAGGGATTGGATTGTTTTTATAAAATAAAAAGAAACAAGGAAGAGCAAGACCAGGAAAGCGTTTAATAGGAAGAGATAATTTATCTTTTTCTAACTCATAAACTTTTTTTGTCTTTTCATCTTCAACTCTTATTGTTCGCTCGAAACAATGAGTAAGATTCACACCTGCTGAAATTAAATCTGATCTAAGCGGAGTTTTTGAATCTTCATCATCTGCTCCCCATTTAGGAGTGCTAGAATGAGTTTTTAATAATTCTTCAACAATCGCCGGCTCACCTTTAAGCTTGCGATGATAGGCATTCATTGCATTGACTGAAAGCTTAGCATTATCTGGTGGACCAAATAGTGTAACGTGATTGCCTTTTAAATATTCAGGAATTTCCGCAATCGGAGCACCTCCACCGGCTTTGGCATAATTTTTAGTCTTTGGCCCAATTACAATACGTCCTTTTGAATCTTCATGACCTAAAATTGTTTTATATTCACTTGATAAAAAATCTATTCTCAAAGACTGGTTGAATTTATAACAAGAAGCTGTCCTTTCATCGATAAACTTGCGATCAAGAATTCTTTGCTCTAAAACTTTTGCCAACTCACTTTTGGTTTTTTCATAAAGTTCACATAAAAACTTCATGGCTTCTGGTGACTCTAATCCCCCTGTCTCTCCTACGTGAGTAAGTCCAGGAACTCCTGAGTAT
>JACCDN011005272.1_pt1 | contig 32503 bp, 22 predicted proteins | sample 7441691 | NCBI WGS metagenome assembly JACCDN01 (sample SAMN15323439, study PRJNA562643) | freshwater metagenome | isolation source: river surface water | place: USA:Blue River Watershed | collected 2017-08-16
CCGGCGGCGCTTTAGATAAAGCAACCGAGCGCTTATCATCAGGCCTACGCATTAACTCTGCTAAAGATGACGCAGCAGGTTTGGCTATCTCTAACCGTATGACTTCGCAAGTGCGCGGTTTGGATCAAGCGATCCGAAACGCCAACGACGGTGTCTCATTAATTCAAACCGCAGAAGGTGCCTTGCAAGAGACCACCAATATTCTGCAACGTATGCGCGAACTTTCCATTCAAGCAGGGAACGGAATCTACACAGATGCCGACCGCAAAACGCTGGATGCTGAAGTTCAACAGCTCACCGCAGAATTGAATCGTATTGCTACCTCTACCTCGTTCAACGGCCAAAATTTATTAGATGGCACGCTTGGTAAAGTGAATTTGCAGGTCGGTGCAGATGCCAATCAAACCATCACCATGAAAATTCCGAAAATGGATGCCAAAACCTTGGGTATGGGCACCACGGGTGGTGATGTAACAGGTACTCACCTAGGCCAAGCTATTACGACCACAAGCTTTAAAGATGGCGACATTTTAATTAATGGCCAAAGCATTGGCGCCTTTGATGGCACCAAGGTTCCGCCAGATACCTTTGAAAAATTGTTAGCCAATATCAACGAAAAAGTTGAAGGTATAACGGCAACCGCGTTTAACGAGGTAACTACCACTACGGTAGGTACAGGTGTTACAACGACGGCTGCTCCCATCAATTTCACCTTGACTAATCCAGACGGTACTACGAGCCAATTTACGATTAATAACACCAATAATATGGATGAATTAATCGACGCGATTAATGCACAGTCGGGTGGTTTAATTGTCGCCACTAAAACGGACACGGGCTTGGTGTCTTTAGCCAATGCGAACGGCGCGACTATTGCCATAACCGGTGCGGGCGCGGCAGCCGGTTTAGGTACGATTACGACGCCTAGCTATGGCCAGATCGCGCTTACGTCCAAAACTGGTCAAGATATTGTTGTGACTCAGGGACCTAATGCCCAACAGCCTACAAAAATTACAGGCGGTACTTATGTAGCTCCCGTGGGTGGTGAAGTATTAACAATTAATGGTGTGAGCTTACCGGCATTTACAGCGGCGGATCCTATAGCCACTGTTATTGCAGATATAAATGGCATCACTAACTCAACGGGCGTAACTGCAGCAAATGTGGCTGGCGTAATTGTACTTACAGATGCTAAAGGCCGTGATATTTCGCTGTCGTCAACCGTAGCTAGCTCTGGCTTGGCTAATGGCACCTATAAAGCTCCATCGCTTTTAGCTGCATTAGGTTTTCAAGAAACACGTAACGATGCCACTGTCTTTGGTCAACACATTACCGCGCCAGAATCCATTACGTCATTAAATTATGGCGATTTGAAAATAAATGGTGAGACTGTGAGTGGTGAGAATACCTCAACGCTCCAAGGCAAAATTGATAACATCAATAAGCTCAGTGATACCACGGGTGTTATTGCAAGTTTAAAAGCTGAAAATATCAGTAACTTTAGTGCCACCAAACTCTCAACTGAAGTTACTGGCGGTACGTTTGGTCCCGCCGTTGCGGGTAACATTGTTATTAACGGTGTAAGCGTTGCAATAGCTGGCGCAGCACCACTGGCAACTGTCATATCAAACATTAATGCGCAGTTTGCATCAACGGGTGTCATTGCTTTTCAAGATAATGCAGTGCCCGCTAAGTTACACCTCTATTCAGATGGACAGATCAATATTGATCAAACGGCTACTACGGCGGTAAGTTTGGGTTTAACGGTTTCCAATAATTCTCCCTCTGTAGGTACAACCGGTAGTTTGGTTTTAAATAACACGCAAATTTCACTCTCAAACATCACATCTTTGACAACGGTGATTAGTGAAATTAATGCGCAACAAGCGCAAACTGGTGTGTTCGCTTCTTTGAATGATCTCGGACAATTAATTCTGAACTCCAACTCTGCATTTTCGGTAAATGTTGGTGATGTGAATGGCGGTAAAACACTGGCCAATCTTGGTTTGGATACAACGCTTGCTGGGCCATTGGGTGGTTTGAGAGCAACCAACGTATTAGCTTCAATAGAGTTGAATTCACTGAATAATACGCCCATTAGTCTAGAGGTTACTGCGAATGGTAAAACCGCCACTGGTTTACAATCGCAAAACCAATCATCAAGTGGAGTCGGGTTTGGTAGTTCGATCAATAGCATTAGTATTGCTACTCAAGCAGGTGCGCAAAAAGCGATAGGCGTGATTGATAAGGCCTTGGATACTATTAACGATGTTCGCTCACAGCTGGGTGCGATTAACAATCGCTTGGAATTTACGGTTAACAACTTGGCTAACGTTTCTGAGAAAACCTCAGCATCGCGTTCGCGCATTACCGATGCCGATTTCGCAGCAGAAACAGCCGCCATGAGCCGAGCTCAAGTATTGCAACAGGCGGCAACAGCGATGCTGGCGCAATCTAATGCACGGCCTAAAGAAGTTCTCTCCTTGTTACGTTAAGCCATTGAGCGGCACAAAAAACCGCTGATACTCGCTTTAAAAACCGCTGATACCCTCAGCGGTTTTTTTTCGTTTCTAGAGTTATGGAATGGTTCGCGAATGGTGAGCAGCTATTAGCGGCTTGTTAAAATTGAGCTAGTCTTAGGGGATATTATTTTAGAGCGTGATTTATGCCCTCAGTGTTATCTCCTACTGTCATTCAGTTAGCTAGAGTTTTTCTATTGGCCTGCGCCTATTTGCTGGCTGGTCGCCTCGCTTTATTGCTTGCAATTCCTCCTGGGTTTGTCACTGCTATTTTCCCTCCTTTGGGCATCTCTCTTGCGGCTGTTTTAATTTGGGGTAATCCGCTTTTACTTGGTGTTTTTCTAGGGTCTGTGCTGCTAAACACCAGTATGGCAATGAGTGCCGGCGGTGATTTTGGTCTGCCTGTACTTCTTATTTCTTCTGAAATAGCCTTAGGTAGTTGTTTGGCAACCTGGGTTGGTGCAAGTCTTATTAAACGCTGGGTTGGCTTTCCTAATGCGCTTATGGATGAGTGGAGTATTTTTATATTTTTTGTTGTGGGTGGGCCAGTTGCCAGTATGGTGAGTGCGAGTGTTGGAGTTATCTCACTCTACTTAAATGATGTTATTTCATTTTCGCAAATTTTCTATAGCTGGGTCACGTGGTGGACGGGTGATGCTATAGGTGTGCTTATTGCGGCGCCCTTTGTCTTTATTCTGTTCGCCCATCCTCGCGCTTTATGGCGCAATCGTTTTAAAACAGTGGGTGTTCCGCTAATCATAAGCAGTGCCGTAATGGTAGGTGTTTTTATTTCAGCAAGTAATAATGAACAACAAAGAGTTGAGCGTAAATTTCACGATAGTGCAAAGGAAATGTCGGATATATTATTTTCTGCATTTGAAAAAAATATTGATGCGTTAAAACCATTGAAAGGACTTTATCTTGCTTCGAGTGAGGTGAGGGCTGAGGATTTTCGGCTATTTACATCAGAAATATTAAATGGAACGAATAGTCTGACCGCATTGTCTTGGAATTTATATGTCTCCAAAGATGAGCGTAAATCTTATGAGGAGGCTATGGCGAAAGAAGGATTTACAGGTTTTTATATCAATGAGCATAATAAATGGGGTCAAGTAGTTCCTGCATCAGAGCGAGAAAGCTATGTGGTTATTACTTTTGTAGAGCCTTATGCAGAAAATAAAATTGTTCACGGTTTTGATGTGTCGACTGATGTGGTGCGCAGCAAGGCTTTATTGTTTGCTAATCAGACCGGCTCGGTTGCAATGACATCGCCGTTGAGATTGTTGCAGGATAATAATGAGAGTTTATATTACGTTATATTTATGCCGGTCTATCGAACACTTGATGTACCAAAAACACTTTCTATGCGCAATGATTTTTTGCATGGTTACGTAACTGCGCTAGTTAAAATTAGCAATCAGGTTGGTATTGTTCGGCATAAATTTAAAAAATCAGATTTTTTAATACGCTTTAATGATGTAACTGATAAAGATCATCCCGTTAATCTTTACGATGATGGGAATCCATATCCTGAGAGGGTCAGTTTTGATTGGCGCTTGCAAAAAAAAGTTGCAGGTCGCGAGTTGGCGTTGCATATAATACCTACCGAAGCCTATCTTAACGATCAACGCACAATGCAGTCTTGGTTTGTATTGGCAGGCGGTTTGCTATTTTGTGGTTTCTTAGGTGGTTTTTTGTTGCTGGTAAGTGGTCGTACAGATTATATAAGTTCTTTAGTTGAGGGTCGTACCCTAGAGTTAGAGTCTATTTTGGCTGGCGCGGCGGAAGCCATTATTATCATTAATCACCGTGGTTATATTGAACGAGCAAACCCTGCGGCAGGGCTTTTATTTAAGTTGGATGAGGCTCAATTAATTGGAAAAAATGCTGTATCCAGTATTCCCCTTCTACATGAATTACTCTTTTCACCTGAGCGCGATAGTGAAGCCAATAATAAGTTTATTTGGCAGCCTCAAGAGGCTATTGGTGTGTGTAGCGACAATACTAAATTCCCCATCGAGATTGCCGTTGGTCGCGTAATACTCCCTGACAGAGAAATCTACACTTGTTTAATTCACGATATAGCGTCTAGAAAAAAAATTGATAAATTAAAAAGTGAATTTGTCTCTACGGTTAGCCATGAATTGCGTACGCCGCTTACCTCTATTACAGGGGTGCTTGGCTTATTGGTGGGGGGTGCGGTTCCTGACATTCCAAATAAAGCCTTAGATTTATTGGTTATCGCTAAAAATAATGCCGAGCGGTTGGGGCGTTTGGTCAATGATATATTGGATATAGAAAAGCTGGAATTTGGCAAGCTAACATTGGAGCTCAAAGCGTTTGATGTAAACAGTTTAATGCGCCAAGCCATTGATCAAAATTCAGGTTATTCCATTAAGTATGGCGTGCACTTGGCGCTGGATAACTCAGCCATTGCAATGCAAAAGATAACAATTCTGGTGGATGTAGATAGATTTTTGCAAGTGATGTCGAATTTGATTTCAAATGCTATTAAATTTTCTCATGTGGATGGCATCGTTACTGTGTCTGCCAGTGTAAATGGAAACGCAATATATTTTTATGTGGAAGATTGTGGTGTCGGTATTCCAGAAGAGTTTCGTAAAAAAATATTCCAAAAATTTGCGCAAGCAGATAGTTCAGATACGCGTAAACGCGATGGCACTGGTCTAGGTTTGAGTATCTCTCGCGTTATTGTAGAGCGGATGGGTGGAACCATAGATTACCGAACCGAATTAAACAAAGGCTCTGTGTTTTTCTTTTCACTTCCTGTTGAACACATAGAGCCAATTTGATTATTGTAGCTTTTGATTCTCCATAATATGTTTAACCAACTCTTCATATTTCTCATCAAAATGATGATCACCGCTCATGCTAATCGCTTTAACTCCGTGGCTTTCTATGGGTAAACAGTTTGCAGCGGCATCTGCAATACCATAAATACAAATACTGTTTGCCCATTTCATTTTTTCAATTTCAGGCGAAATGAGCAAGCGATCTGGATTTTTATCGGCATTCATCCAGCTGGATAAGCGAAATTCAAATGCTGCTGTTTTTCCCATGCCAAGCAATGCGACTAAAGAAATTTTATTCTGTGATTCCACTGATAGGTTGTTGGCGATAAAAGGTAATACATCTGCGCCAAAAGAGTAGCCTATTAAAATAACTTGCTTTTTATTCCACTTTTCCAAATATTGTGCGATGACGCGTTCAATATCTTGGCTTGTCGTTAATGGTGTTCGTGCCTTCCAAAAGTAACTGAGCGAATCAAAGCCTACAGTGGGTATTCCTTGAGCCGCTAATATTCTTGCAAGTTCTTTGTCAATTTCTGCCCAGCCGCCATCGCCAGTTAAAAGAATGGCCATTGATTGGGTGGCGTTACTTTTTTCTTGCGCTGTTGGAACCTCAATTAAGGGAAGATCGCTGTCGCCCGCGTCAGCTGAAATCTGGTCGGTTAAGCGAGGATCTAACCATTGTAAAATTTGAATGGCTTCTGACAGTGGTGTTTCATCTGCCTCTTTTGCGATGGTGAGTTTTGCATTACTGATGTTATTTGCAAACTCATTCGTATTTAAATTTTCGGATAAGCTCTTGTCTTGGAAAATATAGAAACTGGTGGGCAGGCGATTCATGCTTTTAAGCGCTATCAAAGAGCCATTTGAGCTAGCGCTAAAAGTTTCCTGGTTACAAAGTGGGGTATGAGTAGTTAGTTGCGGAGTAAAATTAATCCCCACAGCAGCATGAAACGTTTTTTTCTCTGCTTGCGAAAGAGCGGCATAGAGCGACGCAGCACCGTTTTCAATGCCTGCCAGAATGGGTAGATTTTTATTGTTCAAGGAAAATTTACTGTTGAGTTCCAAGCTAAGTTCGCTCAGTTTTTTGGCTACATTTAAGCATGAACTATTGTTTTCGCCACTGTTGGCAAGAGAATTCAGTAGATCCTGATTGTCAATTATAGCTACGTAATAGCTTAGGGCAGCAAATTTTTTTGCGTAGTTATTCTCGGTTGAACTGTTGTCATCGATTAAAAGCACTAATCCTTTCTCAGGCTTTTCACTACGAATTACATGAACTTTTTTCTGATTAGTGAGGGTCACAATCTCATCAAGAATTGCATGATTCTCTGGTTTTTTGTTCCCCTTTGCAGCGATGTATGCAACGCTCGCCACCAGAATGGTGGCGAATAAACCGGTGAGCGTGAATTTGTATTTTAACGATGAATTCATATGTATCAGGTGCCTTAATATTTAGCAGAGGATATAACTATTTTGAAAATATACCTTTTACGCCACCGGAGATAAGTGTGGTTGCAGAAAGAAGTGCCGCTGCCGTTTGAAGGCCTGGTGGTGCGGCTAAATAAACGGGTTCCCACGTAGGGTTGAATTTTTCTTTATAAAAATAAACGCCTTCAAAATTGTAAAAATCGCCCGCATTTCTAAAAATTGTGTTTCCAATCTTATGCCAGAGTGGGGCTAGTGCATGATTTTCCAGGCCTGAAAGTGGAGCCATGCCCAAACAGAAATAGGTAAAACCTTGTTCTTTTGCCCATAGCGCAAGACTAATATTCAGGTACTCCATAATACCGTTGGGGGTCCCGGGTAAATAGCGCATTAGGTCTATCGACACTTGACGCCTATTGTTGAGCGCCCATAAATTACAAAACGCATAGATTTCCCCATCTTTTTTAACAACGGCTAACTCGCAATGCTTTAAGTACTCATCATTAAAAAAGCCTAGAGAGAAACGTTTTTCCTTTGCATTTTTTTCTTTCAGCCACTCGTCAGAAATGCGTTTTAAATTGGGCAGAATAGCTTCCACCTGATGTGAATACACTATTTCAAAACTAAAGCCTTCGCGTTGGTATTTGTTAATCGCGCTGCGGAAATTTTGTCGTTTTTTGCCTTCGAGCCCAAAGCCCTCCAAGGGGATAAGTGCTTGTTGGCCTAATTTAATGAGGCTTAAACCTAAATCTAAATAGAGTGGAATACTTTTAATTCCAATTTCATAAAAAGCTATTTGTGCAGCAACTTTGTCTGCAGATTCTCTAAAGCGCCAAACCAGTTCTTCAAATTCAGCAGGGTCGCCCACAGGATCTCCCATGGCGATCCAGAATTTATGAGTAACGCCAAACATCAAGAAGCTTTTTTGGGTGTTGCTCCACAAAATATATTTGTCACCGGTTAACACCAAATGGTGGTCAGTTGTATTTGAGTCGTGAACAATTTTTGTTGCTATATCTAGCTCTTCTTTAGTGGGTAGGGCGAGGTCAATTGTTGTTTTACTTAGAAGGCGATAAATCAGAACTCCACCACAGACGACTGAGATAACAAAAAGTGATCGCAAAAAGCGCGAGGCATCGCCCGTTCTATCGAGTGAGAATTGCCACCAAAGGTCATTCGAGTAAGCCACGTCTTTGTAGGAGAAGAATCCTAGCCAAGTTGAAAGGCCAATAATCGCTGCACCTATTATTAGCTGGGAAAAGGGTATTTCCAATTTAATGAGTGCTGATTTGCGGTAAAAGTGTTTGCGCGCAGGAATAAAGGCAATCAACATGATGCCTAGGATGGTTGCTTCCTCAAAATCCCAGCCTTTCGCCAGTGAAGCAACAATGCCAACTGACAATAATATGATCGTTGCGTAATAGGCAGAGTCGAGCTTAATGTTCACTGCTCGAGATAAAAAAATCATCCCCAGCCCGACCAAGCTGTTAATCAGATGCGAAAACTCAATTAATGGCAGAGGCATAAAAAATTGCAACCAATCCAAGCGTTCTTGAACACCAGGCGTTGCACCTGAAACCAATAAAATACACCCACCAAGCAACAACAACACTGAAAAAATCTTAGGTGTTGCAAAGTAAATAAGCTTAAACAGGTAGTGAATTTTTAAAGTGTATACAAAACGGTGGCTTTTGGTTTCATAGCCGGCAATTAATAAGCCCGCGAATAGAAGCGGAACAATGTAGTAAACGATCCGATAAATAATAAGCGCGGAAAGGAGTTGCTCCGGAGGGAAGCGAGTACCAGCCAAGAGCATAAAGCTACTTTCAAAAACACCTATACCACCGGGTACTTGGCTTATTAATCCAAAAAGTTGTGCAATCACATAATAGATTAAAAATTCGCTAAAACTGATGTCGGTAAAATTTAACAAAGGGATGTAAAGCACTATTGACGCGATGGCCAAATCAATTGCGCCAACACTGATCTGCTGAAATGCTAAGGTGGGAGTAGGTGGATAAAGTGAGAACTTCCCGAAGGTGAATTGCTTCTTACTTAAAAAGCTGAGTAATATCCAAGTGGCGATTGAGCCAGTGCCAATAATTAGCCATACACGAACTGTATTTTTTGCGGCATCGGATTCTAAAGGGGCAGAGTTGTACTCAACAAGGGAAGCAATAATTAATAAAGCAAAAGCGCTTAAAAAGTAACTGATGGTACCGAATACAGTAATTTTTGCGATAGCTCCATTACTAAGCCCCCATTCCTTATAAAACCTGTAACGAATCGCACCACCGGAGATGGGCGATGCTCCCACATTATGGCTGATCGCGTTGCTTAAAAATGACCCAAGCAAAATGAATCTATACGGCAGTTTTTCTTGAGTGTAACGAAAAGCAATCCATTCACACAGGCTTAGTGTGACATACCCAAATACGGCCATAAAAAACATGGCGTGTAAGGTTTCTTTCGGCGTTGCTAATAAATCAACCCAGAGGTTTCCCCAACCATAATTTGCAATTTGGTGGTGAACCACATAGGCGGCCGCGCAAAATAAGATAATGCTAATTAACGGGATAAGTTTCTGTAATGCTTGGGTATTTAGCTGCATGTGTAATTTGGCACAATTATGAGCGAATGAAATAAGGCAGAGGGTGCGAATAATACCACTATGAACTTAGCAAAGATGTTTCTGCGCAGTACTCGGCTTAAATTATTCCGCGCCTTCAAGACGTTATCAATCTTGGTGTGCTCTGTGCATAGAACGTTATAGATCATGCGATAGCTATAAATTTAGTTAATTTAACGCCAGATAGTACTTTTTGAGCGGCAAGTTTTGTGACTAGGGCAGAGTCGGCGGCAACGTTTTACCCTTGGTCGCAAAGCAGGGCTCGGTATTTAATAAACGAGCTGAATAGACATATTTAGGCTAAAGTTTATTCAACTATTGCCGCTAACCTGATAGCGAAATTGTTTTTGGAGGCGATTGCCCATGGATACTGTATCAAGTACCGGTACTACCAAGACGAGTACAGGCTCAACTATCATAAGTGCGCTTGGCTCTGGGTCGGGTATTAATACTTCCTCGTTGGTCAATCAGCTTGTTGAGGTCAACAAGCTTCCCGAAACCAACCGACTGACCAAAAAAGAAACACTGCTACAAACGCAAATATCTGATTTTGGCCTACTTCGCTCAGCGTTCAGTAAGCTTGAGGGAGCGTCCTCGCTTTTAGGTAATCCAGATACCTTCAACGCTAAATCTGCTTCTGTACCTACTACAACGCTGCTGGGTATCACAAAGTTAGATGCCAAAGCATCTGTAGGGGAATTCAGTCTAAATGTGGATCAAATTGCTCAAGCTCAATCTATAACGTCGGGTAGTTTTGCGTCTCAAACGGCACCTATTGGCAAGGGTACCTTAGCCATACGTTTAGGCGGCTGGAGCAATGTATTACCTTTGGCGACTCCACCGGTAGTTGATACATTTACAGTTGATAGCACTAAAACCGGCGCAACTATCACTATTGATGACAGCAATAATTCATTAACAGGGTTACGCGATGCTATTAATAAATCCAATATTGGTGTTAAGGCCAGTATCGTTGGGCAGGCTGGTGCCTATAAATTATTGATTACGGGTCCTTCAGGTGAAAGTAACGAAGTTGAAATTACCGCAACCGAAACACCTAGTGCTTTGGGTTTGGCCAGTTTTAACTTTAATAACAGCACTAAAAATTTGACCCAGCAACAAGAGGGTAAAGATGCCGTCTTGCGTGTTAATGGTTTAACAGTAACCCGCGCAACCAATCATATTACTGATGTTGTGGAAGGTTTGGAGTTTGATCTTTTCAATAAATCTACAACTGAAACAGTCAATATTGGTATTACTGCCGATAAAAGTATTGCTGAAAAAGCGATTCGTGATTTCGTTGCGGCTTACAACACCTTTTTAGCAGATACTAAAAAGTTGATTGGATTTGACGCTGAAAAAAATGAATATGGCAGTTTGCGCCAAGACCCTATGGCTAAAAATTTAGTACAACAAGTTCGCAGCCAATTGAATGCTGCGGTAGCTGGGCTGGATGGTGGATTTAATTCTTTTTCGAGTCTTGGTATTCGTACTAATCTTGGCACAGATGGCACCTTAACCATTGATGATTCAACGAATCCAACCAGTTTTCGCTCTGCAATTGATAATAATTTTGAAGCGGTTCGTGATTTGTTTGTGCCAAAAACATCGTCTAGCAACGCGCAAATTTTACTTACTAAATATTCCGATAAAAGTACACCCGGTACTTACGCTGTAAATGTAACAACTCAGCCTACCAAGGGGCAATTATTGGGTGGCGCTATACCGGGTGCGGTAGGTGATGTTATTGCCGTTGATACATCTGCACTTGGAAAAACCTATAGCTTCACGGCAAAGGTTGATGGCATTGCTACAGCCTCTATTGTTCTACCCGCAAAAAATTATACATCTGGTGCTGATTTGGCGGCAGATTTACAATCACTCATTAATTTGGATACAAATTTAACCGCGGCAAAAGTGACTGTAGGTGTTGCATTTAATAGCACCACCGGCAAGCTTGAATTTACATCGGCGGCTTATGGTAGTAGTAGCAAGGTTGAAGTCACTGCTGCCAGTGCGGATATGGCAGACATGGGAATTAGTATTGCGGCAGGTACTGCGGGTAATGATGTGGCGGGTACTGTTGATGGTGTCGCTGCTTTTGGATTTGGCAATGTGCTTTTACCTGCATTGAACAGTAAGGCTGAAGGTTTAAGCATGCAAATAACCGCGGGTGCCACTACGGGCAATATTACTTTTTCGCGCGGCTTCTCGGGTACTTTTAAAGTGCTTATTGATAATTTTTTAAAAACCAATGGTCTGATAAAAAATCGCGAGACAAGTATCAATAAAGATGTTGCAAAAATTAAAACGGATATGGAAACCGTAGATCGCAGAAGCCAAGCTTATCGTGCCCGCTTGCAAGCACAATTTAGTGCTATGGAAACTATAGTGCGCAGCTTGAAATCTACGGGCACGTTTTTAACTGGCGCGTTTAAAGCTTTATCTGCTTCATCTGACGAGTAATATATTTTCTAAATCCCGCTAAAGCTTTTTTTCAAAAGGTCGATACAACGTATATGAAATCTCAGGAATCCTAGGGTTCCTGAGGTCTTGGTAAATACGGAGTGTTTCGACCACATGTCCCTCGTCATTAATACTAATACTGCATCTATGAGCGCCCAGCGCCAGATTATGCGTTCTGGCGAAGAGCTGGATCGGGCGACAACACGCTTGTCGTCTGGTAAGCGTATTAATGCTGCTGCAGATGATGCAGCTGGCTTGGCGATTAGTAGTCGAATGACCTCCCAAGTCCGCGGTTTAGACCAAGCAATTCGCAATGCCAATGACGGCATTTCCATGATTCAAGTAGCCGAAGGCGCCCTTAATGAAACCTCGAATATGCTACAGCGTATTCGGGAGATCTCTATTCAAGCTGCCAACGGCATTTACAGCGATGGCGACCGCGCGACCCTTAATGCTGAAGTGAAACAACTCTTAAGCCAAGTTGATTTTGTCTCAAAAAATACAGAGTTTAATGGCAGGAAAATTTTAGACGGCAGCGGTGCGCAAGTTGATCTACAAGTGGGTGCGGATGCCAACCAAACAGTCAGCTTTAAAATCCCCAAAGTCGATACTAAGTCCCTAGGTATTTCAGGCAGCTCTGGCGACCTAATGGGTGCGCAAATGAGTGTGACCAATACCGGGGCGCTATCGAGCGGCATTCCCGCCGCGGCGTTTAAAATCAATGGAAAAGGTATTGAGGCTGCGCCGGTTGGAACAAAAGTGTCTGATTTGGTTAATTCGATTAACGAATCCTTCACCGATATAGAAGCATCAACCATGGTCATCGCCATGGCCAAAGATACTGGAAATGGTATTTTGAGTGGATCACAAACTCTGAGTTTGTCTGCAGTCAATATGGATGGAAGTACTGTTGTTTATACCATAACTAACACGAGTAATATGGATGAATTAGTTTCAAAAATAAATGAAAAAACGGGCAATGTTATTCAGGCTGCGATTGAAGCAGATGGCAAGTTATCGCTTACCAGCAGTAGTTTAGCAACTTTGACAATTGTGGATAGCACAGGTGGAGTCGCTACGGGTATCAGTCTAGGCGTAAATCCAGATCCTAATGTCACGGCTATAGTGCAGGCATTACAAACGGGCTGGATCTCCGAATCAGAAAATTTAATCAGTACCTATTTTGGAATGTCGGGTGATGGTGTTAATTTAACGCTGGATATTAATCCCATTGGTGATGTTGAGTCGGATGGGCCATCAAATAATATTGCGTCGGTAAGCTGGGCCGCTGCGGCGGGGCAAAAAGGTATTAATTTAGAATTGAATATCGACATGGCAGATTTTACCCCTGCGAGTTTACCAAACGGTAATTTGGTTGCCGGTATTGTTTACAGTGATCGAATCATAGCGCACGAAATGGTGCATGCAGTTATGACTCGGAATATGGCAATGGATGCGCTGCCGGGTTGGTTCACGGAGGGTGTTGCCGAGTTCATTCACGGTGCGGATGAACGTGTAAAAGGTGATATCAATTCTGGTACTCTCGATACCCTCGCAGAATTTCAAGCTGCATTTACAGGTGCTCAGGCTGTGGGTTCACCTCCTGCAGAGGGATACAGTGTGGGTTATGTTGCGGTGAAAATGTTGCATCAAAGTATTATCAATGCGGGTGGTACAGGCATAATCGAAGTCTTTGCTCAAATGAAAGTGCCTGGGCCAGCGTCAACATTAGATCAAGCATTGCAATCTGTTGCAGCTACAAACTCCGTCGCCGCGTGGTCGGATCTCACGAGTTTTAACAATTGGGTTTCCGCTAACGGATTTGATTTTATGACCAGTGTTGCAAACGCTGGTTTAACCACTGTGTTAGGGGCGGGAAAAGAATCCCTGGACCTAGATGGTTTGACGGGTGTTGAAACCGATACTGGGTCTGTTGCTGGTTCAGATTATGGTTTTGCCGCAATTACAAATGCAAATGTATTATTGGATAACTCAGGCCTTCCAGCCCAAAACTTTAATTTCATTATTCCTGCCGGTTTGAGTGGCGGCTCATTAACTGCTGATGCGCAATTAGTGCTCAAGTCAAAAACGGGGGAACCAATTTCAATTGAGAAAGGTGCAGCTGGCTCTGATGCAGTTCTTGAAAGCTTGGGTTTTATGGAGCAGCAAGATAGTAAAGTCTTAGGGCGTGCGCTGAGTTCGGCAGACCAAAGCACTGCGCTAGCGGCAAACGATTTGTTCATTAATGGTGTGAGTGTTGGCGCGACTACAGCAAGCACAGGGTTGCAGGGTAAGGTGGATGCCATTAACAAAGTGTCCGAACAGACGTCTGTGCAGGCGAGTCTTGCAGCGGTTTTATCCAGCCGATTTAATTCGAGTGCAACAACAGAAATTCGTGCATCTAGTGCGAATATTACTGCGCCTGCTACGGGCGTGATTGGAATAAACGGCCTTGGCATTGCGATAACGGCAGGTGAAACGCTGCAAACAGTAGCAGCCAATATTAATAATGCGGCAAGTGCTACTGGTGTTATGGCATATGTAGACGATTCAGGTTTATTTCATATGTATTCAGAGGGGAAAATAAACCTCTCTGACTCGACCGGTTTTTATACAGCATTAAATTTATTGGCCGATTCTGGTACCGCTGGCTCACTTAAAATTAAAGGTATAGAAATTAATCTTACCGATATTACAAACGCTTCAACAATTGTTTCCGAACTGAATACAAAAGAAGCACAAACCGGTCTTCACGCCAAAATTGATGAGAACGGCAGTATCGTTTTATCAGGTTCTTCTGCGTTCAATATATCCTTAGGAAATACTAAAGGATTGAAAACGCTTCACGCATTAGGATTGAGTGTTACTTTGGCCGCAAGCGGCGCAGACTTGTCTGACACCACGAATAACAATTTGTTAACGGACGAATCTATACAGGTGAATGCACGAATCCAATTAACTTCACTCAATGACGAGTCGATTCGGATAACACTCACAGATAATGGAGAAACGGCTACAGGCTTAATGCAGATGAATCTACAAACTCAGCACTTTAATGGTAGCTCATTAAGCGGTTTAAATATTCTGACATTAAGCTCGGCGCAAAAAGCGATTGCTACTGTTGATAACGCCCTGAAAACCATTAACGATACGCGCTCCAGTCTCGGTGCAGTGAATAACCGTTTGGATTTTACGGTAGCAAATTTAGGCAATATTTCAGAGAAAACAACGGCCGCTTTGTCACGTATTGTGGACACTGACTTCGCCCAAGAAACAGCGAAATTGAGCCGCTCAACAGTGCTATTGCAAGCAGCGCAAGCGATGTTAGCCCAAGCAAATCAGCGCCCCAATCAAGTGTTAAGCTTGCTGCGCTAAGATATTTCATAGGGAATTAAAGCCATAAAAAAACCCCGCATTTGCGGGGTTTTTTAGTTTGAAAAGGCGCGCTAATTAAAGAGCCATTTCTTTCAGTTTTTTCAGCGGGCGAACTTTAACAGTGGTGCTTGCTGGCTTAGCTTTGAAAGTTACTTCTAAGCCAGTGAATGGGTTAATGCCTTTGCGAGCTTTGGTTGCTGGCTTCTTAACACAAGTGATTTTGAACAGGCCTGGGAATACAAACTCACCTACGCCTTTCTTCTTAACATGACCTTCAATAATGTTGGTCAACTCGTCCAGCACTGATTGAACTTGTTTTTTGCTCAACTCAGTTGAGTCAGCAATTTGTTGCAGCATTTGAGTTTTGTTTTGACGTTCAGCAATAGGTTTTACAACAGCAGGTGCGGCTTTAGCAACAGGCGCTTTTTTAGCTGGAGCAGCTTTAGCAGCGGGTGCTTTTTTTGCAGCAGCTTTTGGCGCAGCCTTCACAGCTGGTGCTTTTGCAGCGGCAACTTTAGCGGCTGGTTTGGCAGCAGCCTTTGGTGCGGCTTTAGCGGCAGGTTTTGCAGCAGGCGTTTTTTTGGCAACCATGGTGGATTCCTTTATCGTGAATGATCATTTGATGTGTTTATTCTGTAAGCAAACGGCTGAATCGGTTGATGCAGTCAACCTATTAACACTAAGCTCGGCTTGCTCAAAAACCCCTGTTTTTATAGGTTCAAAATACCTACTGCAAGGATTGGAGCTATATATAAAGGATAAAAATAGAATCAGCAACCAAAAACTACGCTATTTCCCGTAGAAAAGTGCAAATTTACAATTTGTGTGAAATTTGCACCGACAAAATGCGTGGCTGGCATTCAAGAGTACATTCAAAGGAGCAGTTAATGCCACTAAAGACTAGATGTGCAGTATTTGTAACTCAGGCTCAGCTTCACCGTATTGCCACACATAATCAAAGACTTCGCGAAAACGTTTTACTTCTACAGCTGCATTAAAGTTTGCAAAGCCCTGAAAAACTCTATCGTCATTTTTATAAAGTAGAGCGTTGGTATCGCACAGCATAAATGCCATTTCGTTGTTGTCAGGCTCCACCGTGAGTTTGCGAAATAGAATTTTGCTAGAGAGGCGTTGATGCAGTTTGGCGAGTTTATGGCCAGTCTCGATGATGGGCTTGGTATTCTTCACTAATATTTGCACTTGCGCGTAGCGGCTGCTGCGCACAAAGCTTGATATGGCCTGGATAAAATCATCGCTACCATAAATAGCTTCATCAAGCTCGCTGCTTAGGATGGCAATCGTTCGTCGTGACTGGCTTAGCAGTTTCAACGATTGCTCTTGAAAATCTTGCATAGAACTCAACAAAAAAAGATCGGGGCTGACAGTTGATATTTCGCTCATAGTGTTCCTGCTTCCTCAACTCATTACTTCAACTTAAACGAGCCACATTTCAATGTGCGGGATGCCCGCATCCATAAATACCTCACCGCAGGCAGTAAAGCCTAAATGCTCATAAAACCGCTGGCGAGTGGTTTGGGCGTGTAGGTAGATTTTGTAATCAGGATGAGCTTGTTTGCAATAGGTAATTACTGCGGCCATTAATTCGCGCCCAATCGCTTGTTGGCGATACTTCGCTAAAACAGCAACGCGGCCAATATGATAAAGGGTTTGATTCGCGTGGGCTTCCACCAACAATCGCGCGCAAGCGATGGCTATGCCTGCGTCTGTGGTTACCAGGAAATGCGTTGCAGTTTCGTCTTTATCATCCCACTCATCAGCAATGGGAACTTGTTGTTCTTGAATAAAAACTAGCTCGCGGATTTCGCGAAGCGATTGCTGATGAGTTTGCCAGTTGGTGGGGATGATTATGTGATTCATATTTTCTCTGGGAGTCGTCATCCCGTAGGGATCCAGTGACTTTTTTAGCACTGCTGGGTCACTGGATTAGCTTTGCTGGTCTACGGCTCCCTGCGGGGATGACGACTCCCTATTTAATATGTAACTACTGAGTAAATGTCGGATGGCGGCGCTCGTTGTGCTCGCGCCTTATCCAACCTACCAATAAGTTTTATTCATCGACTAACAATGTTTCTTGATTGATTAATTGCGTAATAGCCGCGCGATCAAACAGATCTTCTACTAAGGGTTTAATCTCGTCCCAGCTAATTTCCACTTTGGCGCAGACTAATTCGGCCAGTTCGCGTGAGCAATCTACTGCTTGGCCATCGGCAAAGAGTTGCGTGCAATCGGCTTGGGTGTGAAAGGCAAGGCGCGCAGCAGGGTGACGCCAGAGCGTATTGCCTTCGGCGAGTGCCGCTTGCCAATCGTCAGCGGTAATTTCATCCTCATTTTCAAGTTCATCTTGGCCGTATTTGCGTTCGGTCATGTGTTTGCCAAACCAGTGGGCGATATTGTCAGCGGTAAAATGTTGTTGAATAATCGCTTGGATTTGCGCTATAGCCTCGGCGTTAATTTCACCAGGATTATTTTGTAATTTCAAATAGGGATCGGTAAAACGTAAATCGTTATTGAGTGTTTGTGCAATATCGTGGCTAAGCTCATCCACAATCGCCGAGTGGCTAGGCGCGCGGAAGCCGATAGAGTAGGTCATGCAATCGCCTTGCGCGACGCCCCAATGCGCAACACCGGGCGGGATGTAAAGCATATCGCCGGGTTCAAGTACCCATTCATCCTGAGTCTCAAAATTTTCCAGAATATGTAATTGTGTGCCTTGTAAGTGTGGTGAACTTACATCGCAATTCTGGCCAATTTTCCAATGGCGTTTGCCAAGGCCTTGCAGCAAAAATACATCGTAATAATCAAAGTGCGGCCCTACGCTTCCTTTATCGGGCGCGAAGCTAATCATAATGTCGTCCAAACGCCAGTTAGGAATGAAGCGGAAGTTGTCGAGCAACAAGTTAACTTCTGGCACCCATTGATCCACCGCTTGAACTAACAGCGTCCAATTGGTTTCTGGGAGCGACGCAAAAGTCTCTTCATCAAACGGCCCATTGCGCAATTCCCATGGTGTTTTGCCTTTCTCCAATACCAGGCGCGATTCCACTTCTTCTTCCAGCGCCAAACCCGCCAATTCATCGCCATCGAGCGGTGATTCAAAATTGGGAAATGCATTACGAATTAACAAAGGTTTTTTTTGCCAGTAATCGCGCAAGAAGGTTTCAATCGGCATATCGCCAAGTTGTGTTAGCGGGTTTGTCATGATGGTTTGCCTGAAAAAAATAGGTACTGTGGTTGAAATTAAAAAGGGCTCAGAAGAGCCCTTTAATTTGATTCATTTTTAAATCTAAAATTGCCTTTTTAAAATCAAATCGCTTTGGCTTGCGCTACTGCATTACCAATATAATTGGAGGGTGTTAAATCGCGCATGGTTTGCTTCGCATGTTCTGGAATGTCCAGAGTCTCCACAAATTCAGCCAATACTTCTTTGGTGATGGTTTGACCGCGAGTCAGTGCTTTTAATTTCTCGTAAGGCTCATCCACATTGTAACGACGCATGATGGTTTGAATTGGCTCTGCCAACACTTCCCATGCGTTATTAAGGTCTTGTGCCAAGCGTGCACGGTTGATTTCTAATTTGCTCATGCCTTTCAAAGTGGAAGCAAACGCAATCATCACGTAGCCAAAACCAACACCCATATTGCGCAATACGGTCGAGTCGGTTAAATCGCGCTGGAAGCGAGAGATCGGTAATTTTTGTGCGAGGTGCGTGAATACTGCGTTGGCAATACCCAAGTTACCTTCTGAGTTTTCAAAATCGATAGGGTTAACTTTATGCGGCATGGTGGATGAACCCACTTCGCCCGCAATAGTTTTTTGTTTGAAGTAGCCGTAAGAAATATAGCCCCAGATATCGCGGTCAAAGTCGATCACGATAGTGTTGAAACGCGCAATCGCATCAAATAATTCAGCAATATAATCATGCGGTTCAATTTGTGTGGTGTAGGGGTTCCAAGCTAAACCTAAACTCTCAACAAATTCTTGTGCGTTAGCCTGCCAATCCACTTCGGGATACGCTGAAATGTGTGCGTTGTAATTGCCTACCGCGCCATTAATTTTGCCCAGCAACTCAACTTCTTTTACCGTTTTTAATTGGCGACGTAAACGCGCGGCCACGTTTGCCATTTCTTTCCCGACGGTGGTCGGCGATGCAGTTTGACCGTGGGTACGTGAGAGCATTGAATCTTCAGCGTAATCGTGCGCGAGTTTTACGACGCCATCGATAATCGCTTGGGCATCTTTAATAAATTCTTCGCGACCCGCTTTCAACATTAAGGCGTGTGACAAGTTGTTAATGTCTTCTGAGGTACAGGCGAAGTGTACGAATTCCAAAGCAGCCTCTAACTCTGGGTTGCCCGCGAATTTATTCTTTAAAAAGTATTCAACCGCTTTTACGTCGTGATTTGTGACACGTTCAATGTCTTTTACACTTTGTGCATCCGCTTCGCTGAAGTTCGTGACGATTGCATCTAGCTGTGCGTTAGTCGCTGCGCTGAATGCAGGAACTTCGGGAATACCTGCGTGGCGGCTAAGTTGTTGCAACCAACGCACTTCTACTTGAACGCGGAAGAAAATTAATCCGAATTCGCTAAAAATTTTACGCAATGCAACAGTGCGTTTGCCGTAGCGGCCATCGACCGGTGAAACAGCGTTGAGCGGGGAGAGTGTAGCAAAAGAGTCATTCACTGAATTGGTCATGCGGGTTCTCGTTTGAAAGTAGAAAATTAAAAAATAAAAAATGAATTCGGCTGTTGGCAATATGAGTAGGTCTTAAGCGCAAAGCGTGGTGCCTCTCTCCATATCTGCTCTATATCTTGATTGCTCTTTGACTAGCTGCATCTCTTTTTAGTCCCGTTTTGGTCTTACCGAAAATGGGTTGAGCCTGTTTGAAAAAGGCGGTCATCATAACTGAAAACGCCTGAATTTTCAGGCGTTTTCATACACTTAGTAGCCGCTGGGGCGCAACAGCGTATCCAATTGCGCGGCCAATGCCTTGCGTTGCAGTAAGAGCTGCCAGCGGTTGCCGCCCACTTGGCGCCAGAGCATGGCGGAGCGAATGGCAGACAAGAGTAGAGCGCGAATTTGGCTGGCAATACGTGCTTGCTGTAAATAATTGTAGTCGCCCATCACCTGAATGCGAAAACGGAAGGTACTAATGGTTTCGCTGTAAATTTGGCCTAGGTTGCCCACAACATTTTCGTGAGTTGAAGAGAAGTGCTCGGCTTGACTGGCGGCTTGCTCAATGCGGTTGGCAATGGTGTCGAGCATATCCTTGCGGCCTGCGAGTTTCTTTTGCAGGTGCAGGGCACCCAAGGCATAACGCATGGCGTCTTGATGTTTGTGGTTGCCCGCCAGCATATCGCGTAGAGCTTCTAAGCCGAGGCGCAGGTTTTGTGCATTGCCACCGTAGACTGCGAACGTGTCCTTGGGGTTTAAATCAAATAGGCTTTCAATGCTGCATTTGTAAGCGTCTTGCTGCACATAACCCGTTTTGGCGACTTGCTCTACCAGTAATGTCGCTTGAATAACACCCGCTAGTGCGAGGGTAATATCTTGTAGGTTTTTACTCACTGTAGTTACTCATAAGCTGCTTAAAAAGTGATTCAAAAGCGCATGGCTAAAAAGCCTGGGTCAAAAAATTAGACGTTATCGGTAGATTCAATCACTGCGCCGCCCAAACAGACATCACCTTGATAAAAGACTACGGATTGGCCGGGTGTGATAGCGCGTTGCGGCGCATCGAAGTGAACATCTAGAGTTCCATCGGCCAGAACAGTTACACGGCAGGTTTGATCGTCCTGGCGGTAGCGATTTTTGGCGGTACAGGTAAAGCTAGGTGAGGGCGATGAGTCACTAATTAAAGGGCTGCCATTAATCCAATGTGCTTGTTGTGCAATTAAGTGATTGGTGAACAGCAGGGAATGATTAGTACCTTGCACGACGACCAATACATTGCGCGTTAAATCTTTTTGCGCCACAAACCAAGGTTCTTCATTGGCGCCTTTTACACCGCCAATGCCCAAACCTTGGCGTTGGCCAATGGTGTGGTACATCAAACCGGCGTGTTGGCCAATCACAGTGCCGTCTGGCGTTTGAATCTCGCCGGGTTGTGCGGGCAAATATTGCTGCAAGAAATCTTTAAATCGGCGTTCGCCAATAAAACAAATACCGGTGCTGTCCTTTTTATTGTGCGTGACAAGGCCGTATTCTTCAGCGATGCGACGCACTTCTGGCTTTTCGATATCGCCCACCGGAAAGAGTGATTTGGCAAACTCGGCTTCACCCACGGCATGCAAAAAGTAGCTTTGATCTTTATTGGGATCTAAGCCTTTTAACAGGTAGGTGTGACCATCGCAATCCGCACGGCGCACATAGTGGCCGGTTGCGATAAGTTCGCCGCCCAGCATCTTGGCGTACTCCAAAAACACTTTGAATTTGATTTCGCGGTTGCAGAGGATATCGGGATTAGGGGTGCGCCCAGCTTTGTACTCTTCAAGGAAATGTTCAAAGACGTTATCCCAATATTCAGCGGCAAAATTGGCGGTATGCAGCTTGATGCCGATCTTTTCGCACACGCGCTCGGCATCGACCAAATCTTCTTTGGCGGTGCAGTATTCGGTGCCGTCATCTTCATCCCAATTCTTCATAAACAGGCCTTCAACCTGGTAACCCTGCTGCTTGAGTAAAAGCGCAGATACAGAAGAATCAACTCCGCCGGACATGCCGACTATGACGAGAGGTTTGGAGGAGGCTTGGGACATAAGGCGAATGACTGCTAAGGAAATGAGGCGAGCATTTTACGCGTCTTAGCTACGTTGTTCCATTGTTAAGCGTGCGATTGAGGGGGTGTGCTGAAGTTAGCGCAAAAAAAAGAGCCACAATAGGCTCTTTTTTATTCGTACCTTAAAATTTATTTAAGTTTGCGACGCGCAATTACTAAACCCACAAGGCCCAAAACAAACAAGAGGATGGGGCTTGGTTCTGGAACCTTAGCTAAAGTCACACGGCCATCAATCGCATCGTTGCCACAAGACATCGTCCAGTGAGCATCTAAAACAAAGTTAGGTTGGAGGCCGGTAATGTTTGAAAGATCAAAGGTGAACATAGTGAAGTAGGAAATGTCAGATTTGTAGCCGTTGGCGGCACTACCTTGAGAGAAGTTGTCGTCGTTGGCTGCCAGCAATAAAGACCCGCTTGAAACGCCATAGGGTGCACTCAGGCCATACTTATTGTAAGCCCATATATCGTTGTTCCAGCTTTTTGCCTCATATAAACCAGCGGTGTCTACTCCAGAAGTATTATTACTTTGCGCATTGATTTTTTTAGTGCCAGCGTAGTTTTTGGTTAGGTTTCCAAAATCGATGGCGTATTCGTAGTTGGAGTTGTTGCCATCAAATGACAAGGCTAAATCGCCAGTGTAGTAATGGTAATTGTCATAAACTTGGCCGTTGTTGCTGATTACATCAAAGCCGGTTTGCAAGCCAATTGATAAATTATTGCCTTGAAGCTTGTAGAAAAGATATTCCGCATCAAATTTTTGTCCGCCCCAGCCTGGAGTGAGTTTGTAGTTTCCCGTGCCGGTCTGATCTTCTGAACCGAACACAGTCCAGCCGCTAAAAACGGGTAATGGACCTGCGAAGCTGAGGCCACTAGCGAATGTAAATGCCAGAACAAGTATTGGCTTAAGTAATCTATTCATGTTTCCCTCGGTGTAAAAAGTGTGACTTTGGTTTGCTTATTGTGTGACTAGTGTCACATATTTTGTTTTTTTAAGCAAATATAGGGCCATAGGTGAATATCCTTTTAAATCAATGAATTGAATAAAAATCCAAAGCATAAGTGTTAAAAAAGTCGACATCTATGGGGTGTCGACTTTTTTGATGTTAGATATTATTACATCACCCAGTTATTACCCCACAACGCCAAGCGGAAAGCGTCTACCTTCTAAATAGTCGTCAATAATCTGTAATGTCATGGGGCTACGTAGCTGTTCTTTGCGCTCAAGGAGTTCCTCGTAGGTCAGCCAAACTGCCTCAATAATTCCAGTATCCAAAGTGCGATTGGTATCGTGACTAATAGCTTCGCCTATAAATGTGGTGCGGAAATAGGTAATGCCATTGCTGGGTGCTGTGTAAAGATTCACACCAACTACGCCGGTAAGTTTTATCGTCCAGCCCGTTTCCTCTAGGGTTTCGCGTATGGCTGCTTCAAAGAGGGTTTCATCAGGGTCGAGGTGACCCGCGGGTTGGTTGTAAACGAGTTTTCCGTCAGATTCTTCGTAAACCATTAGAAAACGATTATCGCGTTCAATGATGGTTGCGACAGTTACATGGGGTGCCCAAGTCATAGGGGTTCCTTAATTACTCAGTAGGTTTATTGCGCGATGGCTTTACAATTACCTTGGTCGCAACGCTAGGTTTTGGTGCGGATGGCTTGCTTGTATTTTGTGGGCGCGCTGGCGGTCTGGCTCGGTTTTTGTCTCCATTCGGATGATTGCGGGCTGGTCGCTTTTGACCATCAGATGGTTTAGTTTTATCGCCATTAGCCGATCTGGGATTTTGCCTTTGTGCCGGTCGATTGTTGCGATTACGCGGGATTTCTGCCAAGGCCGATTTTGGTAAGTTGATAGTCGTGGCTTTGTATTCGCCGGGTGCTATGCCTTCTAGCGTCCAGTTGCCGATTTTGACGCGCACCAACCGTAGTGTTGGGTGACCGACAGCGGCTGTCATACGTCGAATTTGGCGATTTTTGCCCTCGCTAATCACAATTTCCAGCCATTGTGTTGGAATGTTCACTCGGCTGCGAATCGGCGGGTCGCGCTCCCATAATTTGGGGGTAGGGATGAGTCGCGCGTCTGCGGGCAAGGTAATTCCATCGTTTAACTCAACACCTTGGCGCAGCTTGGTTAGCGCATAACTATTGGGCGCACCTTCTACTTGTACCCAGTAGGTTTTAGGGAGTTTGTGAGCAGGGTGGGCAATATGGTGCTGTACTTGGCCATCATCGGTTAGCAGCAAAAGTCCTTCGGAGTCGTGATCGAGTCTGCCGGCAGGGTAAACATTTGGCAATTTAATATATTGAGCTAAGGTGGGGCGATTTTGATCGCCACTATTACCCGCAGTGAATTGAGAAAGTACGCCGAAAGGCTTGTTAAATAAAATCAATGATGACATGAAACAAATAGCATCCATTTAAGAGCCGAAAAAGGGGGCAGATGGCGCTCCCGCGAATGCCAAAAGTTTACAGCACTGTTATACTGCGCGCGATTTTTTTAAAGGCCGCTTGGCCGAAATTTCCCTTTCATAACCTTTAATGGCAAAGCTCACAAGGCTAAGTCCCATGATAAGCCTTATGAAAAGTCTCATGAAAACTACGGAGTTAAAGTAAAAAATGACCGATTCTAAAATTATCTACACCCAAACCGACGAAGCACCTGCCTTAGCCACTTACTCTTTACTCCCCATAGTTCAAGCCTTTACCAAATCTTCGGGCATAGCCATTGAAACCCGTGATATTTCGCTCTCAGGCCGCATCATCGCCGCCTTCTCAGAATTCCTGAAACCAGAACAACGCATTGGCGATCACCTTGCCGAACTGGGCAAGCTGGCCACGACACCAGAAGCCAACATTATTAAATTGCCAAATATCAGCGCATCAATTCCTCAGTTGAAAGCCGCGATCAAAGAATTGCAATCGCAAGGCTATGCCTTGCCCGATTACCCTGAAGTGCCTGCTAACGACACTGAAAAAGACGCCAAAGCGCGTTACGACAAAATCAAAGGTTCTGCAGTAAACCCAGTATTGCGTGAAGGTAACTCTGACCGTCGTGCACCTTTGTCAGTAAAAAATTACGCGCGCAAGAATCCTCACAAAATGGGCGCTTGGGCCGCAGATTCAAAATCACACGTTGCACACATGAGCAGCGGCGATTTTTACGGCAGCGAAAAATCAGCATTGATTGCGGAAGCGGGCAGCGTAAAAATTGAATTGGTTGCCAACGATGGCGGCGTAAAAGTATTAAAAGAATCAACGAAAGTTCTGGTTGGCGAAATTATTGATGCTTCTGTGTTGAGCAAAAATGCATTGCGTGCATTTATCGCTGCCGAAATTGAAGATGCAAAAAACAAAGGCGTACTTTTCTCTGTGCACTTGAAAGCCACCATGATGAAAGTATCTGACCCCGTTATTTTCGGTCACTTTGTATCTGTGTATTACGCTCCAGTTTTGGAAAAACACGCTGAAGTGTTGAAAGAATTGGGTGTTGATTTAAATAATGGTTTGGGCGATCTCTACGCAAAAATCAAATCCTTGCCTGTTGAAAAGCAAAATGAAATTGAAGCTGATATTTCAGCGCTTTATGCAACTCGCCCACAGTTGGCGATGGTAAATTCTGATAAAGGCATCACCAACTTGCATGTACCAAGCGATGTAATTGTTGATGCGTCTATGCCTGCTATGATTCGTGATTCCGGCAAAATGTGGAACGCGGAAGGCAAACTGCAAGACACCAAAGCGTGCATCCCAGATCGTTGCTACGCTGGCGTTTACCAAGTGGTTATCGATGACTGCAAGAAAAACGGTGCGTTCAATCCAGTGACCATGGGCAGCGTCCCGAATGTTGGTTTGATGGCGCAAGCGGCAGAAGAATACGGTTCACATGACAAGACCTTCCAAATTTCTGCGGATGGTGTTGTACGTGTAACTGATGCTTCTGGCAAAGTATTGTTGGAGCAAAAAGTAGAAACGGGTGATATTTGGCGTATGTGCCAAGTGAAGGATGCTCCTATCCAAGATTGGGTAAAACTCGCCGTGAATCGCGCGCGCGCTTCTGCAACTCCAGCCGTATTCTGGTTGGATCCAAAACGTGCCCACGATGCGCAATTGATCTCCAAGGTTAATACGTATCTGAAAGATCATGATACTGCTGGCCTTGAGATTTATATCAAAACTCCAGAAGAGGCGACTCAGTACTCTTTGGATCGTATTCGTGAAGGCAAAGATACTATTTCAGTCACCGGCAACGTATTGCGTGATTACCTCACCGACTTGTTCCCAATTATGGAGCTTGGCACTTCTGCAAAAATGCTGTCGATTGTTCCTCTGATGAACGGCGGCGGTTTGTTTGAAACTGGTGCGGGCGGTTCAGCACCTAAGCACGTACAACAATTCGTCGAAGAAGGTCACTTGCGTTGGGATTCTTTGGGTGAATTTTTGGCTTTGGCTGAATCTTTGGATCACTTTGGCAATATCACCAAAAATGCGAAAGCAAAAGTGTTTGCTAAAACTCTCGATCAAGCGAACGGTTTGTTCCTCGACAACAACAAGTCACCAGGTCGTGCAGTAGGCGAGTTTGATAACCGCGGCAGTCATTTCTATTTAGCTATGTATTGGGCGCAAACCTTGGCGGCACAAACTGATGACGCGCAATTGGCGGCGGAATTCGCGCCTTTGGCTAAGCTGTTGACCGAAAGTGAAACCAAAATTGTTGCAGAATTAATTGCAGCTGGCGGTAAGCCGGTTGAATTGGGTGGTTACTATCGTTTGGATGAAAAGTTGGCATCTGCCGCTTTGCGCCCAAGCGCTACCTTCAATGCAGCCTTGGCAACTTTGGGTTAATTCTTCCTTTGTTGTAAAGAAACCCCTTGGGCGAAAGTTCAAGGGGTTTTTTTATGGGTTAGAGGTAAGCGAAATTTTGGCGCAACCAAAACTGCCCATTCAGGCACATGCCTGAGCCTCATCCTATGCGGATTGTTCTTCGAGTGTTAGTGCATCTAGCGTGGCACCTTCTGGCGCGCTGATATTGATTGCGTGCAAGCCTTTATCGCCTTTAGTGATTTCAAATGACACTTGCTGGCCGGCTTTAAGGGTCTTGTAACCCTCCATTTTAATAGCTGAATAGTGTGCAAAAAGGTCTTCATTGCCTTGATCGGCTAAGATGAAACCGTAACCCTTAGCATTATTGAACCACTTAACTGTACCTGTGGGCATATTGAATTCCTGCGCCTTGGCACCATATAGAACTATGTTGCCTTCGTTATTATTACCCCAAAATGTTTTCGGGACTTGTAGGCTTGCGACTTTTTCGGCGCCAAATTGTGAAATTTAACACCAAAGTGCTGATAAATTGTTCAGCGCGACGTGTTTTTTATCCAACATTTGCTCCAATGTCAAGTTTTGAACGTATTCATGGTTGTTATGCCTATGAGTTACAATATCGCCAACATTCCAATCATTTTATTTTTCTGTTGAATCTCTATGGGCAATCTAATCAACCTTCAACTAACCTTAAATCAAGATGGCGATTCCGAGGGTGGGGATCTAGACGGAAATCTTGCGGTCTTAGAATCGAAACCAAAATTAAAACGCCCACCGATGTATAAGGTGATGCTACTCAACGATGACTACACACCGATGGATTTTGTGGTTGAGATTTTGGAAAAGTTTTTTGGCATGAATCGTGAAAAAGCAACTCATGTAATGTTAACTGTGCATATACATGGAAAAGCGGTTTGTGGCATCTATACTCGAGATATTGCGGAGACAAAAGCCGCGCAAGTTAATGAGTATGCTCGCGAACATCAACATCCATTGCTGTGCGACATCGAAGCAGTAGAAGATGACGAGAAATAGTTTGGTGTGCTTTTTTTGATCAAGAGGGTTTGAGTGATGTTAAGCAAAGATCTAGAAGTAACTTTGAATCTCGCCTTCAAAGGTGCGCGCTCAAAGCGCCACGAGTTTATGACCGTCGAACACTTGTTGCTCGCACTCATCGATAACGATTCTGCTGCCAGTGTGTTACGCGCCTGTGGTGCAGATTTACCTAGCCTGCGCAAAGAATTAATTGAATTTGTTGATTCAACTACACCGTTAATTCCTGAGCACGATGCTGATCGTGAAACTCAACCCACACTTGGTTTTCAACGTGTATTGCAACGCGCGGTGTTTCATGTGCAATCATCTGGAAAGCAAGAAGTTACTGGTGCTAACGTATTGGTTGCAATTTTTAGCGAGCAAGAAAGCCAAGCCGTTTATTATTTGAAACAACAAAGTATTGCGCGTATTGATGTGGTGAACTTTATCACGCACGGCATTCATAAAGTGTCTGGCAATTCTGATCATACTCACGATCATCAAGCACAAGAAAATCACGATGAAGAATCTTCATCCGGCGAATCAGGTTCATCTAATCCTTTAGAAAACTACGCCAGCAATTTAAATGAAATGGCCATGCAAGGTCGCATCGACCCGCTCGTCGGTCGTGCAGACGAAGTTGAACGCGTGTGCCAAATTTTATCGCGTCGCCGTAAAAATAACCCACTGTTAGTGGGTGAGTCTGGTGTGGGTAAAACCGCTATTGCCGAAGGTTTAGCCAAGCGTATTGTAGATGGTGATGTGCCTGAAATACTGGCAGATAGCATTGTTTACTCACTGGATATGGGTGCGCTTTTAGCAGGTACAAAATATCGCGGTGATTTCGAAAAGCGTTTCAAGGGTTTGTTGCATGAACTGAAGAAACAAAAGAAATCGATTTTGTTTATTGATGAGATTCACACCATTATTGGTGCTGGTGCTGCCTCTGGTGGTGTAATGGATGCATCCAATCTGTTGAAGCCTTTGTTGTCCTCTGGCGAAATTCGCTGTATGGGTTCAACTACCTATCAAGAATTCCGTGGGATTTTTGATAAAGATCGTGCGCTGTCGCGTCGCTTCCAAAAAGTGGATGTGGATGAGCCAACTGTTGATGAAACTTATCAAATTTTGAAAGGTTTAAAAAGTCGCTTCGAAAAGCATCATAATTTGCGCTACACCGATGCCGCTTTGCGTTCTGCAGCTGAATTGGCGGCGCGTTATATCAATGATCGTTTCTTGCCAGACAAAGCGATTGACGTAATTGATGAGGCGGGCGCTTACCAACAATTGCAACCTGCGAGCAAGCGTAAGAAAACGATAGGCGTAACTGATGTTGAAAATGTTGTCGCAAAAATTGCGCGCATCCCCCCAAAAAGTGTGTCGTCTTCTGATAAAGAACAATTGCGTAAATTGGATCAGAATTTGAAGATGACCGTATTTGGTCAAGACGCTGCAATTGATACGCTTGCAACAGCCATTAAATTGTCGCGTGCAGGCTTGGGTTCATCAGAAAAACCGATTGGTTCGTTCTTGTTCTCTGGCCCAACCGGTGTTGGTAAAACTGAAGTGTCGCGGCAGTTGGCTAAAGCCATGGGTATGGAATTAATTCGTTTTGATATGTCTGAATACATGGAGCGTCACACTGTATCGCGTTTGATTGGTGCTCCTCCAGGTTATGTCGGTTTTGATCAAGGTGGTTTGTTAACCGATGCAATTAACAAGCAGCCACACTGTGTGTTGTTGTTGGACGAAATTGAAAAAGCGCATCCCGAAGTTTTTAACTTGTTACTGCAAGTTATGGATCACGGTACGCTCACTGACAACAATGGTCGTAAAGCGGATTTCCGCAATGTCATCTTAATTATGACCACCAATGCGGGTGCAGATGTGATGAGCCGTGCTTCTATCGGCTTCACTCATCAAGATCATACTACTGATGGTATGGAAGCCATCAAGAAGATGTTTACGCCCGAGTTCCGTAACCGTTTGGACGCAATCGTACAGTTCGGTTCTTTGACCTTGGCGACTATCAAAACTGTGGTTGATAAGTTTGTGATGGAGTTGCAAACCCAGTTGGATGATAAGCATGTCACGCTAGAAATTAGCGAGGATGCACGCGAGTGGCTGGCGATTCATGGTTATGATGTGCAAATGGGCGCTCGCCCAATGGCGCGTCTGATCCAAGAGAAGCTTAAGAAGCCGTTGGCGGAGGCTATTCTGTTTGGTGAGTTGTCGCATGGCGGCGGCACGGTTGAGGTTGATCTTGATCCTATCAATGATCAGCTCGAAATCGAAATTACCGCCAAGCAACAACCTGCAGTGCAAACTGCTAAGGTCTGATCGTTTGGTGCTAATTAGCGCGATCTAGAAATGCAAAAAGCCGCTGAATAAGCGGCTTTTTTTGTTTTTGGCGTTCTGCAATTACAGCCGAGTTTTTTGCTGCAACCGAGAGTTAGCGTGCGCGGTAAGTAATGCGGCCTTTAGTTAAATCATAAGGCGTCATTTCAACTTTTACCTTATCACCAGTGAGAATGCGGATGTAGTTCTTGCGCATTTTTCCAGAGATGTGGGCAGTTACAACGTGGCCGTTTTCCAATTTAACGCGAAAAGTAGTATTTGGCAGTGTATCAACGACTTCGCCATCAAACTCAATATTGTCTTCTTTTGCCATGCGGCATGATCCTCAGGTGTGACTAAATGTGTGGGACGTAAAAATAGGCGCGAATTGTGCCTGAAATAGCCAGCTGAGCCAAGAGAAACGTTTCACTTGGAGGTCTTTTTCGCTAATTAAGGCGCAGCCAGCGGCGATTGACAAGTAATTCGAGGGGGCGGTAGTCGGTTTTGTAGTTCATTTTCTCGCACTGCTTAATCCAGTAGCCAAGGTAGACGTAGCTTAAGCCCATTTCCTTCGCTCTGTGGATTTGCGCCAAAATTGCAAATTTGCCCAAGCTGCGCTCGTGTAGTTCGGCATTGTAGAAGGTGTAAACCGCTGAAAGGCCATCGTCTAGGTGATCGCACACCGAAACACCGATCAATTCTCCATCTAAGCGAAACTCTAAATAACGGGTTGAGCCCCATTCGCTGGTTAAAAATGCTTTGTATTGTTCCTCCGAGGGCGGGTACATATCGCCATCTTGATGGCGGCTTTCAATATAGCGCGAGTAGAGGTTGTAGTGTTCGAGAGTATCTATGCGCTCGGCTGAGCTGATTTGAATATCATGATTCTTCTGCCAGCAGCGGCGCTGACTACGAGTGGCCCTAAACAGGCTCACAGGAATGCGGCAAGACATACAGGCTTGGCAATTGCTGCATTGTGGGCGATAGAGGTGACCGCCGCTGCGACGAAATCCCAACAGTGAAAGTTGGCTATAGAGGGTAACGTCAATCTTGGCTTCTGGATCTACAAACACAGTTGTTGCTTGTTCACCATCAATATAGCTACAGGGGTGTGGTTGAGTCGCAAATAACTTCAGGGTTGAAAGATCGGTCATATCGGCCTCTCTATACTCCAATTTTCATTTACAGGTGATAGGTTCGACCAATTCGCTGGATAGTTCGGTGGCACTTTTACAAAGTCTATCAGGTGTTGTTGAAAAACTTCACGCGGGATTTCTGTAGCACCCAAGCTAAAAAGATGGTCGTTAGCGACCTGACAATCAATTAACTGAAAATCCCATGCCAATAATTGTTGCACTAAATGTGCGAAGCCAACTTTGGAGGCGTTGTCAGCTCGGCTAAACATAGATTCACCGAAAAAAACTCTTCCTAGCGCCATACCGTATAAACCACCAACCAACTTTTTCTCTGTTCCCTGTTGCTGCCAAACTTCGATTGAATGCGCGAATCCACGTTTATGCAGGGCAGAGTAGCCGGCAATAATTTCTTCGCTAATCCAAGTTCCATCGGCATAGCTGCGTGGTGCGGCGCATGCGCGCATAACTTCGCTAAAACAATGATCAAATGTAACGTGGTAAGTTCCTTTGTTTAGGGTTTTACGCAGGCTTTTAGAGATATGTAATTTATGTGGATAAATCACCGTACGCGGGCTGGGGCTCCACCACAAAATCGGGTCGCCCGGATTAAACCAAGGGAAAATTCCTTGGTGATAGGCGGCTAAAATTCGTTCAGGTGATAAATCGCCGCCAAGCGCTAGCAAACCATTAGGTTCATCGAGCGCGAGTGACGGCGAAGGGAAGAGCGTATTAGCCGGATTTAACCAAGGAAGATGTGTCATAAGTTGTGTGTGTTCTGGCTATAGCTAAAGTCGTAAATGGAGTTTACGTTTATATGGTCACATATTTAATAGCTGCTTGTCATAAAGCTGGGATAAAAAATAAAAGTTTTAGATGAATTGGCGTGATTTTTGTGTGTAATTAGGTATGAAAGACTTAATGGTACAAGCGTCAAAAAATTGAATTTTATTACATTGCTCTCACATATTTAGGGCTATGCTTAAGCAAGAGTTTGAAATTGATAGTAATAGTTTTCCAGCGTCGGTTTTTGTGTTTGCAACGCGACTTTTTAGGTTGTAGTAATAGGTTGCAGCAATTGCAGGTTTAATCGCTTAGTTGAGGTAAATTATGAGCATTTTCAGTCACTACCGTGAGCGTTATGAAGCCACTCAGCAA
>JACCDN010486160.1_pt1 | contig 32485 bp, 31 predicted proteins | sample 7441691 | NCBI WGS metagenome assembly JACCDN01 (sample SAMN15323439, study PRJNA562643) | freshwater metagenome | isolation source: river surface water | place: USA:Blue River Watershed | collected 2017-08-16
ACCAAATAGGGCTGCTGGCCCATGGAACCAACTCTTGCCAGCAAAGTTGCCACCTAGACCGACAGACTTCTCACGGACATCAAAGCCTTGCCCCATGAACTTACTCAAAGGATTTTTGAGGTTGGCGCGTCCGCCAAGATAGCCCCATCCCAGACCCAAAGAAAAATCCAAGCTACCTGCACGCTTGTTGGCCACCACATATTCAGAGCTGAATAGCCCCGTGCCGCCCATATCACGCCAGCCTACAGACAGCTCCGGTATCCAGTCATCTTCTTTGATGGTGCGAAGCTTTAAATCAATGCTTTTGTCTTTGTAGCTTTGATCGCCACTCCAAGAAGCATAGGAAGAATACAAACGGTTCAAGATAGAGGTATACCGAAACCCCGCCTCCATCCAAAGCGTAGGTTGAAACATCAAACTCATCTGCTCATAGGGCCGCACGCGGTGAAAGCCTAGCCCAAAGTACCCCTCCCCTCGCATACGGGCTGTCGGTGTTTGTAACAAACCAGCATTTCCCCAGTTGCTCGCCGTTGCTCTGGGCACGATGCTACGTCCCGCAATATCAAAGGTGGTCGTTGCTTCAAGCGTTGGAGTGACTTGGCGATGGAAATTTTCAAACGCATCCAGTCTTACATTGCTCGCAATACCTTGGTAACTAAGCCATGCTGACCATCTCGAGTTGAAGGCGTCGTCCAGAGCTGAGCTCAATGGCAACCAAATCCAAGCACCAGGTGCTGGCTGACTCTGTAATTGAGTATTCCAAGATGAAAGGCCAATCTTTTGAACTCGCCCATCAGGTTGCACCAACCAACCCCATGCGCCAACTTGCTCAAAACAAGCTTTAGCGTAATCTTTCGCATGTAGGCCTTCTCTATGCTTCAAATCGCAAGCAGCACCTTCGGCGGACAAAATACGGACAACAATTGGGCGACTAGAAACTTGAACACGATCTTCAGGCTTGAGAATCGGATCTCGTTTGGGTGATGCAGCCAACCACTTTGGCTCAGGGGCATTGGTTATCACACGACCAGTTGGCAGCATCACACCTAACATATGCTCAAAGGCTTTTAACTGGGTGTTGCTTATCTTTTTATCTACATGCAGTCTGGTTACTTCTTGTCGCAATGAGTCATGCTCTAACGTTTGGCGGCTGAATTCCTCACGTGTTAACCATTTCATTCCCAAAGGATAAAAATCGTCAATTAACTGCTCGGACTGGAGTAGTTGGCTAAGCCTTTGTGTTTTCTCCACATGAATTACTGAGGCTTCTTGAGAAAATGCAACACCATGAAAAAAAAGTGACAACAGCAGGTATGTTGTCTGTCTTTTGAGAGTCATCGGGGCACCACCACACCCAAAGGCTTCAATTTGAAACACATGCTCGGAGCTACACACTGTTCGCTGTAGATCACGGTATTGTTAGTCAATGCGAATTTTTGCTCGTAAATCCATGTGCTTCCACTCAATTTTTTGCCCTTAACCTCCTCTAAAACCCAGTTGGAAGCGGAGGGGGCCAGGTTGGTCTCAGCTTTTGTCGGACTAACTTGTCGAGATATCACAAACTCCTGCAGACCGTATCTATACAAAGGCATTGCATCTTTGGTTTGCACCCAAACAACTTGGAAGCGATGTGAGAGCAATTCACTCCATTCGGGCGCCTTCGCAACTGAACTACGGACCTCATTAGTCATGCCTAACACTTGCACTATCCGTCCATTCACAAGCTTGACCATCTCACCATGGCCGCTGTACCAGTGTTCTGTCACTAGACTATCGTTTGTGTTTCGATAGCCTAATGCCATTGATGATATGCGTCCCTGCCATTCCACTTCCAAGTACTCAAATCCAGGGCTAAAAACCTCTGCTTTTGATCCAACTTTTGAATTCCTTATGAAATGCGCCGCAGTGTCGGTCACTGGATTAAAACCCTCGCAACCAGCCAGCAGAATTAGCATCTGGCCTACCAGGTAAAGGTTAAAGTGACGGTAGTGCATGTCAAAAAAAACGCCCCGTGAGGGGCGTTTGGTTGAGCCACCCAAAGATGGATTACTTAGTGTTAGTGGCTGTGGTTGTGGTTGTGGTTGTAGTTGCGGCAGGTGTATCATTCTTGTTGGCAGCCACAGCGGCTGCAACAGCAACTGCAGCCGCCACGGCTGCGGCAACACCCACAGTCACACCAGCAGCAGCGGCACCAGCAGCAGCGCCCGCGCCAGCTCCTGCACCACCAGCAGCACCACCGGCGCTACCACCAGCACCACCTGACGCGCTGCCTGACTGTTGCTGCTGAGCAAATGCGACAGGAGACAAGGCCAAAGCGATAGACAAAAACAGAGCTGAAACTTTTTTCATGATGATTCCCAAAAAGAGTTGAATTGACAAACACCAAAGCTAGCTATCGCTTTCATTGGTTTTATGTAGAGTAGCAAACTAGAGCCACCACACTTCACAATATATCACAACGATAGTACTTGCTGTAGCCACCACCGAATGTGTTAAAAAACTACAACATAGCACTAAAGTAGTGTAGATGGTCTGATTTACAGCAGGAGTGCGCGAACAATCTTGTAGTCGAAATTTTATCGCATTTTGGTTTGTCGTAACAATATGCCGCGACTTACATCTATCGCTTTGGTAGCATGCCGCGAGCCTATGAGCTGGTGGGCTACCACCATCCCCACACCACCGAGTTCCAAAAAAAACGCCGAATGCGCCAAATCCACCCCCAAATCGTCAGCCAATCAAATTGAGCAGATACAAATAGCAAAGACCGAAGCCCAAGTTTCGATGGCTATCCATCAATCGAAACAACTAAACTGACAGTAAGAAACTCTCTGCCATCGCGTTGTTACGACAGCTCGTGCTTGCGATGCTAAGAAATATTTTCATACCGGAGGGGACCCATTAACTGGGCACCGATTATACTAATTAAGCTATTAGGTATCTTTTCGTAGTTACTCACCGCGACCGCGCTTGCTAAATATGATGCGGTACGGCGGTAGCTTGCCAAAGACTTAATCAAACAAACACTTACTGAAAAGTTAGTCAACTTTATGACATTGCGCCAAGCCAAACTACAGTGAATCACATAATTCAGGGTGATACGCATACAACAAGAAAACTTGGACCTCAGCCAGTGGTAACTGTCTTAGAAGCTGGACATCAGAGTTGGACTTCATCCCTAACGAAATCATTCACCACCTTAATCTCCCATCCCCTACCGGGGTAATAAATGACATATCCGTTTTTAAAGGAGGAGCCGATCTGATCATCGCTAACCGCAACACCACCGCACTTGCAGACGTCGCCGAAAAAGATTATTCACACGATCTTTTTGGGAGTGATCTATGAAAGTTCTAGTAACAGGCTCAGCAGGATTTATTGGATCAACCCTTATTTTGCGGTTGTTAGCTCGTGGCGATACCGTCGTCGGAATTGACAACCACAACGATTACTACGACCCCGCAGTAAAAGAAGCGCGGTTGGCACGTTTCGCGAACCACCGGAACTACACCCACCTGCGTATAGATTTGGCCGACCGCATGGCGATCGAGGCTTGTTTTGCAGCACATAAACCGCAGCGAGTTGTAAACCTTGCCGCACAAGCCGGTGTGCGCTACTCAATCGAAAACCCCTTAGCCTACATCGACAGCAACGTCGTGGGTTTCGTCCATATTCTCGAAGGTTGCCGCCACCATGGCGTCGAACATCTCGTCTATGCCAGCAGTTCAAGTGTTTACGGCGCAAATACCGCCATGCCATTCTCAGTGCATCAGAACGTTGACCATCCGCTAAGTCTTTATGCAGCAAGCAAGAAATCCAATGAGCTGATGGCACATACATACAGCCATCTCTACAACCTGCCAACCACCGGCCTGCGCTTCTTCACGGTATATGGTCCTTGGGGCCGGCCCGACATGGCCTTGTTTAAGTTCACCAAAGCTATACTCGCCGGTGAACCCATCCAGGTTTTCAACTACGGCAAGCACCGGCGCGATTTCACCTACATCGACGATATCGTTGAAGGCGTAATCCGCACCCTCGATCGTCCCGCTCCAAGCAACCCCAACTGGAACGGCGATCTCCCAGACCCTGGCACCAGCAAGGCGCCGTGGCGTGTCTACAACATTGGTAACAACGCGCCCGTCGAATTGATGGACTACATCGGCGCTCTTGAACAGGCTCTCGGCAAAAAAGCCAAATTGGAGCTACTGCCCCTGCAAGCCGGAGATGTACCGGACACTTATGCCAACGTCGAAGACTTGGTTGAGCAGTTCGACTACAAACCCACCACCACAATCGAAAACGGCATCGCCCGTTTTGTTGGCTGGTATCGCGACTACTTTAGGGTGTAAGGAATCGAACATGCAGATAAAAGACATCAAACTCGGCATCATCGGCCTTGGCTACGTCGGACTGCCCCTCGCGGTCGAATTCGGACGCAAGCGCCCGGTTGTCGGTTTTGATATCAACCAGCGCCGCATCGAGGAACTCAAAGCTGGCCGCGACTTCACTCTCGAAAACACCCAAGAGGAACTCTCTGCTGCCAGCCACCTCACATACACCACCGACCGCGACGATCTGCGTGATTGCAACTGTTTCATTGTTACCGTTCCGACCCCCATCGACAAATACAAGCGCCCGGATCTCACCCCGCTTGTTAGAGCCAGCGAAACTGTCGGCAAGGTCATCAAGAAAGGCGACATTGTCATCTACGAATCTACGGTCTACCCCGGTTGTACTGAAGACGATTGCGTTCCTGTGCTAGAAAAGCACTCCGGTCTCAAATTCAACAAAGATTTCTACTGCGGTTATAGCCCCGAGCGCATCAACCCCGGTGACAAAGAGCACCGTGTAACCACGATCAAAAAAGTCACGGCGGGTTCTACGACAGAGATCGCTGATCTCGTCGATGCGCTCTACAACGAGATCATCACTGCTGGCACCCACAAGGCTGAAAGCATAAAGGTGGCTGAAGCCGCCAAGGTTATCGAAAACACCCAGCGCGACCTTAATGTCGCGCTCATCAACGAGTTTGCACTTATTTTTAACAAAATGGGAATAGATACTGAGGCGGTACTTAAAGCCGCTGGCAGCAAATGGAACTTCCTGCCATTCCGACCTGGCCTTGTGGGTGGTCACTGTATCGGCGTTGACCCTTACTACCTCACGCACAAAGCCCAAGCCATCGGCTACCACCCGGAGATTATCTTGGCTGGTCGGCGACTAAACGACGGCATGGGTACCTATGTGGTTTCCCAACTAGTTAAAGCAATGACGAAGAAGCACATCCAGGTCGACGGTGCCAAAGTACTGGTGATGGGCCTAGCCTTCAAGGAAAACTGCCCTGATCTACGAAACACTCGAGTAGTTGATATCGTAGCCGAACTTCGAGATTACAACTGCCAAGTTGATGTTTTCGATCAGTGGGTGAGTATTCAAGAAGCCCAACGGGAATTCGGAATTACACCGATCAAACATGTGCAGCAAAATACCTACGACGCAATCATCTTGGCAGTCGCTCACAACCAATTCAAGGCCATGGGCGCCCAAAGGATTCAAGCCTTGGGTAAAGCAAGTTGCGTGTTGTACGACCTGAAGTATGTTCTTAAACCTACTGAATCAACTCTTCGCTTATAGGATCTTATGAAAGCCATCATTCTCGCAGGTGGTCTCGGCACCCGCATTTCCGAGGAAACCTACCTGAAGCCAAAGCCAATGATTGAAATCGGCGGTTACCCAATCCTCTGGCACATCATGAAGATCTATTCCGCGCATGGCGTGTACGAATTCATCATTTGCTGCGGTTATAAGGGTTACGTCATTAAAGAATACTTCTCAAACTATTTTATGCACATGTCCGATGTCACTATCGACATGACAACCAATCAAATGGAAGTCCACCACAAAAAAGCCGAGCCGTGGAAGGTGACCCTAGTAGATACCGGCGAGGATACCCTTACGGGCGGACGTCTCAAGCGTGTCGGCGCCTATGTACGGAATGAAGAGGCCTTCTGTTTTACCTATGGCGATGGCGTTGCAGATGTGGATATCTCGGCTCAGCTCGCTTTTCATCGACAGCATGGCAAACTGGCAACAGTAACAGCAGTTCAGCCACCAGGTCGTTATGGTGCCCTTTTGCGTAACGGAAATGAGGTAAATGGTTTTCAGGAGAAGCCGCCAGGTGATGGCGCCTGGATCAATGGAGGATTTTTTGTACTCAATCCGCAAGTTATTGATTTCATCGAAGGCGATCAAAGCTCGTGGGAAGGCAGCCCGTTGGTAACCATTGCAACTAAAGGAGAGCTACAAGCTTTTGAGCATCGTGGATTTTGGCAGCCCATGGACACTCTTCGTGACAAAACCCACTTGGAGCAGCTCTGGGCTGACGGCGCAGCCCCCTGGAAGTGCTGGGAATGAACCTGTTTGCTGACATCTACCGCGGCAAGCGGGTACTCATTACTGGTCACACCGGATTCAAGGGAAGCTGGCTTGCACTCTGGTTGCATGAGTTGGGAGCAGAAGTGACCGGCATTGCCTTGGCTCCGGAGAGCCAACCAAGCCATTGGGATCTGCTTAATTTGCCTATATGCAATTACAAGCTCGACATCCGCGACATCCGCGCAGTTCAGCAAACCTTCAAATCCGTGCAGCCCGAAATGGTCTTTCATCTCGCCGCACAACCCTTGGTCAGACGCTCTTACCGCGATCCTATAGAAACCTGGTCTACCAATGTCATGGGTACTGTCAATGTGCTTGAAGCCAGCCGACAAACACCTAGCGTGCATACTATCGTCGTCATCACGACAGATAAGTGCTACGAAAACAAGGAGTGGCCATGGGGTTACCGCGAGAACGATGGTCTGGGTGGACACGACCCGTACAGCGCATCGAAAGCTGGATCTGAACTCGTTGCAGCGAGCTATCGCAGTGCATTTTTCAAAACCAAAGCCGCGCCCTTGTTAGCAACAGCACGCGCCGGCAATGTGATTGGTGGTGGAGATTGGTCCGAAGACCGCCTAATTCCAGACCTGATTCGAGCGATAGAAACCAATCAATCACTCGAAATACGATCACCCATTTCAACGCGCCCATGGCAGCATGTACTTGAATCGTTGAGCGGCTATCTCCTTCTTGGACAAAGACTGCTTGAGGGAGATGAAACCTTCGCAGAAGCTTGGAACTTTGGCCCTGAGCCGGAGGGTAACCGCACAGTGGCCGAGGTGCTTGGCAAATTAAATCAGCACTGGGGTTCCATCCGCTGGCATATCACTGATAAGCCGCAACCCCATGAAGCGAGCCTGCTGTACTTGGACAGCTCAAAAGCCCACAGCAAACTGCATTGGCAGCCCGTGTGGTCTATCGATACAACCTTGGCCAAAACAGCAGACTGGTATCAAACATGGCTAGAGGACAAACAAACCATCAGCCATCAACAATTGACTGACTATATTTCAGCCGCCAAACAAGCTAAAACAGAATGGACAAGGTCGTGAAAACACTGACTACGCCAATTCCCGAACTCATGGTCGTCGAAACTACCCCCCACAAAGATGACCGCGGCGCGTTTGCCCGCTTGTATTGCGAGCAAGAACTGTCCGATCTGGTTGGCCCACGTCGCATCGTGCAAATCAACTATTCCCGCACCGTAACTCAAGGGGCAGTCCGCGGACTACACTTTCAGTACCCGCCTAATGCTGAGATGAAGTGTGTCCGTTGCCTTAAAGGTCGTGTTTGGGATATCGCTGTCGACTTACGGCGGGAATCGTCAACTTTCCTGCACTGGCACGCCGAAGAATTGTCGCCCACCAATGCACGTATGATGATTATCCCCGAAGGCTTCGCTCATGGCTTTCAGGTCTTGGAGCCCGATAGCGAGTTACTTTATCTGCACACTGCTTTTTACACTCCTGATACAGAAGGCGGACTTTGTCATGATGACCCAAGACTCGGAATCACCTGGCCTCTCGCTGTGACAGATATGTCGTCGCGCGATACCAGCCACCCCCGCATCGACTCAAATTTCAATGGAATTAACATATGAAGTGCCGCCACTGCGGAACTCCGCTTGCCCATACCTTTCTTGATCTCGGTTTCGCGCCGCCGTCCAATGCCTATTTGACCGAGGCAGATCTTTCAAAACCGGAGAAATACTATCCACTCAAGATCAGAGTCTGCGATCAATGTTGGCTGGTGCAAACCGAAGATTACGCCCAGGCAGATGAACTCTTTATTCCGGATTACGCCTACTTCTCCAGCACCTCTACCAGTTGGCTGGCGCACGCCTCGCGTTACGCCGAGCGGATGATCGAAATCCTGGGCCTAACTGCAAACAATCACGTCATCGAGATCGCCTCCAACGACGGCTACCTGCTGAAAAACTTTGTAGCAGCTGGCATTCCCTGCTTAGGAATAGAGCCCACCGCAAGCACTGCCGCAGTGGCTGAACAACTCGGCATCCCCGTTCTGCGGGAATTCTTCGGTGAAGCACTTGGTAAGCGCCTCGCCGCTGCGGGTAAGCAGGCCGACCTGATCGTCGGCAATAACGTTTACGCCCATGTGCCCGATATAAATGACTTCACTCTCGGCTTAAAAGCTGCACTTAAGCCAGGTGGCACAATAACATTAGAATTCCCGCACCTGTTGCAACTGATCGAGCATACCCAGTTCGATACGGTGTATCACGAACACTTTTCTTATCTGTCTCTCCATACCGTCAACCGCATCTTCCAGACGGCCGGGCTGCGCATATGGGATATACAAGAACTCTCGACTCACGGCGGCAGTCTGCGCATCTACGGCTGCCACCACGACAATGAAAGGCGGGCAACAAATGGTGTCACAGCTCTCCTGAGGAGAGAAGCCGACGCCGGTCTTCAAACTATAGCTCCTTACATAGACTTTCAAAAACGAGCAGACAAAATAAAGAACGATCTGCTGGACTTCCTAATTCAGCAAAACCGGGCTGGAGTTAAGGTCGCGGCTTACGGGGCAGCCGCCAAAGGCAACACGCTGCTCAATTACGCGGGTGTCAAACCAGATTTATTACCATTTGTTTGTGATGCGGCAATGGCTAAACAAGGTAAGTTCATGCCGGGTAGTCACATTCCCATCTTAACTCCCGAAATCCTTGCTGCGAAACCCCCGGGTTTTGTTTTGATATTGCCGTGGAACATCAAAGACGAAGTAAAACAACAGAACGAATGCCTGATACAAGTTGGTACCAAGTTTGTAACCGCCGTACCGGAAATTAGGATTCTTTGAATTGGAACACCCTTTACACCAAGCCATCTTTTACCGATCTAGAAATAGCCTATGCCACCGACGTGGCAACCAACAGATGGGGTGATCTGTGTTGCGACTACGTCAATCGCTTCTAAGCGCTTTTCAAGGATCAGCTCGGCGTAACCCCCGCAATTGCTTCGTCCAGTTGTACGGGCGCCTTGCACATGGGCATTGTTGCGATAAGCGTTGGCAAATTTGAATTCAAACTCGCCAACCACGCGGAGGTAGTGCACGGCAAAATCGGCTCGGCAATCTAGGATGCGAATGCCTTGAATGCCCACATTTATGAGCTCACCAAGATCAATTTGAATGCTGACGCGTGTTGGCTAATTACCGGTCGCGTTATGGGCCTCTTACGGAGCCACATCGGTTGCAGTGACAGGGGGCTTGGTGTGAAGGCAAAGAAATTGAACGCCCGAGGCCTCACATATGCTTAAACGAAACCTTATCGCCAATTACCTCGGTCAAGGCTGGACAGCCCTAATGGGCTTGGCCTTCATTCCCCTTTACATCAAGTATCTGGGGATAGAAGCCTATGGATTGATAGGACTTTTTGGCGTATTGCAAGCCTGGCTCGCTCTGCTTGATATGGGGATGACGCCAGTGTTGAACCGTGAAATGGCGCGGTTTACTGCTTGCACCCATACGGCCGCGACCATAAGGGACTTGCTGCGCAGTATTGAAATCATCGCTCTTGTCATTGCCCTGCTGCTTGGGTTCGGTATTTGGGCGGGATCCGGTTGGCTAGCCAGAGATTGGCTGAGAGCGGAAAAAATGCCCACTGAAATCGTTGCCCAAGCCTTTGCCATCATGGGTGCAGTTACTGCCCTACGCTTTGTTGAAGGCATCTACCGTAGCGCCATTATTGGGTTGCAGCGCCAGGTGGCATACAACGTGGTCAACAGTCTGTTGGCTACATTGCGCGGACTCGGGGCAGTAGGCGTTTTGATATGGATCGAGCCCACCATTGAAGCATTCTTTCTTTGGCAAGGGCTGGTTTCCATCCTCTCGCTAGGCGTGCTGGCTGCGTTGACTTATCGCTCGATTCCCAAAGCCGAGCGGGGTGGTCAGTTCTCGATAACTGAGTTGCGTAGCGTTTGGCGTTTTGCCTGGGGGATGATTGGGATTACTTTCTCATCGTTGCTTCTCATGCAGATTGATAAGATAATCCTTTCCAAATTATTAGTTCTTTCGGACTTTGGTTATTACACATTGGCGTCTGTAGTGGCGGGATCACTTTTCATGATGGTTGGCCCTATTGGACAAGCTTGGTATCCAAAACTAACAGAGTTGCAGGAAACTAATCAGCATTCTCAATTAATTGAAAAATTCCATCAGGGCGCGCAACTAGTTTCAGTGGTCAAGGGGAGTGTGTCTATCATTATGATTGTGTTCGCCGAGCCTATCCTGTTCTTGTGGTCAAATGATCCTATCTTGGCACACCGTAGCGCTTATTTATTGTCGCTGTTGGCTCTCGGTAACTTACTCAATGGGCTGATGCACATTCCGTACTTCATGCAGTTGGCGCATGGATGGACTAGCCTGTCTGCACGTGTCAATTTCTTATCGGTAGTTGTGATTACTCCTGCGATGTTGTGGACTGCCCCACGTTATGGACCTGAAGGTGCTGCTTGGTTGTGGGTGTTACTCAATGCCAGTTACTTTCTTATTTCTGTCAATTTTATGTTTAGCCGAATAATAAAAACCGAACGATGGCATTGGTATATCAATGACAATTTACTCCCTATATCTGGTGCAGTTGCTGGTGTAATGCTGTGCAAATGGTTATTTATTGATTCAGATGACTCGCTCCTCCAGATTCTTATGCTGGTTTTAGCGTTGCTGACTTCCATAACATTTGCAACACTTCTAAGTAAAGAAGTTAGTGCTATTGTCAAGGCTTTCTTGACAACACATATTTCGCATTTTAAATATACCTGATAACAGCCATTAAATGCTCAAAAAACACCCAAAACTTTCAGTCGTCATCCCAACACGCGAACGCGCTGATACGCTAATTTATACGCTCCAAACAGTTACAAGCCAGAGATATGATAATTTGGAAATCATTGTTAGTGATAACGCTAGCGAAGATAACACAAAACAAATAGTAACTGGAAATGATGATAGTCGCATTAAATACATTAATACAGGTGCCAGAATTGGAATGTCTGAGAATTGGGAGTATGGCCTTTCTCATGTTACAGGTGATTATGTAATGTTTCTGGGTGATGATGACGGACTACTTCCTAATGCCTGCAGCGATGTTGCTGAGATAATTTCGAAAACAGGAACAAAAGGCATTATTTGGAATAAGCCAAACTATACATGGCCGTCAGTAAAACGTTTCCCAAATAAACTTACTATGATTATCAAGTATGGTTTGATTGAAATGAATGGGGGACTTTTATTAAAACAAGTTGCCACAGGCAGAACAAGTTATGGAAGATTGCCAGTAATTTATTCCGGGTTCGTCAGCATGGCAAGTATTAACGAAATAAAGGCAGTAACAAATAGCTTCTTTCAATGTGCGACGCCTGACGTTTATTCCGGGATTGTGCTAGCCAACAAGCTTGATACATATCTCTACTCCATGCGCCCATTCAGTATTAACGGTGGCTCTCAGCATAGTAATGGTATAAACCACTTTGAGGGAAATAATAAGAAAATAGAGAGATTTTTTCTGGAAAACACAAAGGAATTTAGTCCGGACTTCCCGATTATTCCTGGAACAATCAGTTCATGCGTTGCAGATGCATTTCTTCAAGCGAAAAATCTTGGCCTAGTTGGTTCAAGGGTGCTAAATAAGTTTGCATATTATGAAAACATTTTTAATGAGCTTATGGCACAACCTGCGTCCCAAAAGCTCGATGGAATTAAAACCCTCACCACTCTCAATTTACCAAGGCGTCTTAAGAATCGCTTTAAGGTTGAGATGGAGTCTACAGGTAATGTGAACGCGTCCACATTGAGCAGCAATGAAGCGATTGGGAGTGCGGTACTTACCCAAAATGATGGAGTGATCCGAATTGATTGTGATAGCTTTGCCGTGAAAAATGCATATGATGCATGCCAATTAACTGGCAATATCTTCGGTAAATATCATCTACCTCTCAGCATAAACCGAGCAAGTTATTTCGCTTACGCACTTTTGGCGTTTAGGAGAAAATTAGACCATGTTTTTGATAAATATATTCTTAGATTTTGAGGTATTATTTTAAATATTATTTTGAGTTGCTTCAAACCAACAGGTAGTTAATTTGTGATCGACAAGCTTAAATCTGTTTTAATTAAAGTTAACTGGATTCTTTCCAGTCAATTTGGTGTAGACCTGCGTATTTTTTTCCGTTCTTTTCGCGGACTTCCTGTTTATGTGCGCGATTGGTTCAGCTATCGAAAGCACTTCGCAGGCAAGATGCAGTTAATGCCCTGCTTGCATGACCGCTACGAAGAAGGTGGTGCCACTAAGAGTGAATATTTTTGGCAAGACTTGTTGGTGGCGCGTGCCATCCATGAAGCTAAACCATCCAAGCATGTAGATATTGGCTCGCGTGTAGATGGCTTTGTTGCCCACGTAGCCAGTTATCGGGAGTGCGAGGTATTTGACGTGCGGCCTATCAGTACAGTAGTGCCCGGTGTGGTGTTTATCCAAGCAGACTTAATGAACCCTACTTCATTGCATATGGCTTCCAGCCGGGGGGAAGGTTACTGCGATTCTTTGTCTTGCCTCCACGCACTGGAGCACTTTGGACTCGGTCGTTATGGCGACCCAATCAATCCACTGGGTTACCAGCTCGGAATTGAAAACATGGCCAAACTATTGCGCTCGGGTGGCACGTTTTATCTTTCCACTCCGATAGGTCAAGAACGGGTAGAGTTTAACGCCAACTGGGTGTTTGACCCACGTAACATTCTCCGCTGCTGCGAGTCTGCAGGCATGGCGCTAGAAAAGCTAATTGTCATTACCCCGACAAATGGCCCACAAATGACCAACACTGATGCCGCAACGCTCGACGACTTGGCATTGCAGCGCTATCAACTTGGTTTATTCATTTTTACAAAATCTCATACCAATAAGGAACCAAAGTGTTCTTGAAGCACATTAACGAAATCAACCGCCAAGCTTGGCTCAAAAACACCTTAAACGCCTTACCGAAGGGTGCCCGATTACTTGATGCGGGCGCGGGTGAGCTTAAAAACCGTCAGTTATGCGGTCATCTTGACTATGTATCTCAGGATTTTTGTCAATACAATGGAGCCTTGGGTGGGGCGTCACCAGATGAAGGTTTGCAATTGACACGCTGGGACACCACATCTATCGATCTGGTTAGCGACATCACTGCCATTCCGGCTCCAGACGGAAGTTTCGATGCAGTTCTCTGTAGCGAGGTACTTGAGCATGTACCCGAACCTACCCATGCCCTCGATGAGTTTGCCAGATTACTTAAGCCCGGTGGCATATTGATTGTTACCGCACCGTTTGCTTCAAACGTTCATATGGCACCCTATTTTTACTGTAGCGGGTTTTCGAAATACTGGTACGAACACCATTTAGAACAAAGAGGCTTTCAAATTGAGTCGCTTATATCGAATGGAGACTGGTACTCTTTGTTGCGGCAAGAAATCACACGGCTTGGCAGCATGGAGCGCCAACGTGGGAATTGGACTTGGCCTCTTGCTTATGCATATTCGTTGCTGGGATTGCTTTACTTTAAACTTCGAAGTAACAAGCACGCAGAAGATTTAGCGTGTTTTGGGTGGCAGTGTGTAGCCGTGAAAGATAAAAATCCATAGTTTTTTCAAGCGCTATGTTTGACTTGTAAAGTCAAGAATCTGCAATATCCCGTTAACTTTTAAACTTATTTTTTATGCATGAATGTTTTTATTCATGTTTAAAAACCTTTTTATTAACCAAATCTCGCTGCCGCTTGTTAATTAGATTATGAGATTTATTCAATCTACTTTAGCTTTTTTGGCCTCACTGTTTCTTTTTGCCGTGCTTGTTATGGAGACAAGTGCATTGGTCGTTATGGCAGGTTTTTTGTATCTATCGATATACTTATTTGTTGCTGTAAACTTATTTACGTCGAAAAAGCTGACGTTCGCAATGCATCTATTTATGATATTTTTCTGCATAGGGCACGTTATAAAAACAGGTACTGTGATCCTGAATAAGGAAATTCACGCGGAAATAGGGTGGTTAACGATCGGGACTTTTGATTTTTCAATTGAGGCAATGACCAGTTTATTCATGGTCGAGACTGTTACGCTTATTGGAGGATATTTTGCAATAAAAAAGTTTCTTCGCAAATCCTTTGAGTTTGCAGATATTAAACAGACTTTCCCCTTTAAACGCAGCACATTGCTACTGTTATTCATATGGTTTACTTTTAGCATATTTTTAATCATTGTAATATCTAAGCTTGGTTTTGGTGCACATGGAATACAGCCCAGTGATGATGCAGCCTTGCCCTTCGGTATAGGAGGTTTTCTACTCTATTTCAGAAACTTAGTTGTTCCATCGGTGGGGTTGGTCTTTTTGCAGTGGTACGCTAGATCGAACACCTCAAAGAAGTGGGTTGGATATATTGCCTATATAATTGTAGCCCTGACATTCTCAATCTATTCACTATCACGTAGTGCATTTGTAATTGCAGTAATCCCATTAATTTTATTTTATGTCAATAACAACGCGATTTCACTGAGGCGACTGGTATATTTAGGCTTTGTAGCATTTATACTTCTAGCCTCAATGTCGCTAGTTAACAGATATCGCCTTTCAATTTATAACTTAGATACCAATATCATTGGTATTATTGATCTCTTAAGTGAAATCCGGATAACTGAAGTCTTGCTTATTTTGGGATTTATCGTTGATCGTATAGAAGGATCACGCGAACTAATGGCTGTAATTTCAAGTGATATAAAGGGGGTTTCAAGTCTGCTTGAAGTATTTTTTTATGGATCAGACAGAATTATTGAATCTATAATGGGTTTTATTCCTCGTAGTGAGGGAATGGCTTTCGGATTGACATACGGAATGGCCGGGTTATTATTTATTAGCGGCAATTACTTAGTTGTTTTCATGGGTACAATTGCATATTTGTCACTACTTTTCTATGTTGAAAGATTATTCATAAAACGTGGTTATGTAATGGCTTCGATATATATATCTTTTTTGTTGTTTGTTAATATGTGGGGGAATATGGACTGGTTTTTCCTAACCAGATTCACTTTTATGGCATTTTTTACCTATACAGCTATAAGATTTATTCACATCCGCATAACTCGTAAAAGTCATGCCCCTACTTCAATCATCCATTGATTGAAATTATCAATGAAGGAGAACAGATGACTGGTACCAAAGTTATTACGCGTATTTTCGGCGGCCTTGGGAACCAGCTATTTATGTACGCTGCGGCTCGCCGCTTAGCTTTGTTCAATAACGCCGAGCTCATACTAGATGACGTTAGCGGCTTTACCTTCGACACCGTTTATCAACGTCACTACCAACTTGACCACTTCAATATTCCCTTTCGCAAGGCAACCGCTGCGGAGAGGTTAGAGCCATTTTCAAGGTTGCGCCGCGCGCTCAAGCGTCATTGGAATCTTCAAAAAGAATTTGAACAACGGGCCTACTTGATGCAGGAGGGAGTTGATTTCGACGGCCGCCTATTGAGTCTTCGACCAAAGGCAACATTACATCTTGAGGGTTATTGGCAAAGTGAAAACTATTTCAAAGACGTTGAATCCATCATTCGCCAAGACCTCCAGATCAAACCTCCTACCGATGCCGAGAACCAAAGCATGTTCATGCGGATTCAAAGTTGCACTTCCGTAGCGTTGCATGTGCGTTTCTTTGACGAACCGCAGTCTGTATTTGTAAACAACGCCCCCAGCGATTACTACACCCGCGCAGTGGCATTGATGGAGCAACAAGTGCCCGAGGCGCATTACTTCGTTTTTTCTGATCAACCAGAGGCCGCTAGGGGACGAATCCCTCTGCCTGATACCCGCGTCACGTTCATTTGCCACAATCAGGGAGATGCTAATGCGTATGCCGACTTGTGGTTGATGACCCAGTGCCAACACCTCATTATTGCTAACAGTACGTTCAGTTGGTGGGGGGCATGGCTGGCAGCGCATCCAAGAAAGATCGTCATTGCGCCGGAGTTTGAAAAGCGGGATGGTGTTACGTGGTGGGGGTTTGAAGGTTTGTTACCTGATAAGTGGATCACATTGTGAAAATTCTTTTCGTAGGTGCGTGGTATTGGCCACAATATGAAACTGCTTTCGCACGTGGCCTGCGCGTTCACAATATGAATGTTTCTGCCCTAACTACATCTGACTTTTTCCAGGGATTTCTTGGAACTATTCAGCAAACTGTCCCATTGCCTGGCCCTGCCTTGTTTGGTTTGAATAGAAAAATACTAATTGAAGCAACCAAGCAAAACCCCGATTTAGTTTTATTTTGGCGGCCCACCCACATAACACCGAAAACTATACGAACTCTTTCTCAAATGGGTATTCAGACAGTTTCGTATAACAATGATGACCCTTTTGGTCCAAGGGCACACGGTAAGGTCCCTTGGCATCACCATTACTTGTGGAGTTGGTATCTCAAGTGTTTACCATTTTTTGATTATAATTTTTTTTACAGAAAGATTAATTGTACTGAAGCAAAAGAAGTTGGAGCTAAGCACGCGGACGTATTGCTCCCTTACTTCATACCTTGGCAAGACCGACCTGTGCTTCTCACGCCCGCAGAACAACTACGTTATGAAACAGATGTGGTGTTTGTCGGGCACTATGAACCCGATGGCCGTGAATTGAGCATTCGCGCACTTTTAAACGCTGGCATTCGCGTCAAGCTATGGGGCGGACCATACTGGAATCGCGCAGTGCTCGGTGATATTTACGAAGGCCTTTCACCGATCATCCCAGCTGAAGGCGCCGAATACTCCAAGGCGCTGTGCGGGGCCAAAATCTGCCTTTGTTTCCTATCTAAACTAAATCGTGATACGTACACCCGCCGATGTTTTGAAATACCTGCCTGTGGAAAGCTAATGCTGGCAGAGCGTACCGAGGATCTAATGAAGCTTTTTATTGAAGATGAAGAAGCATGTTTCTTTTCTTCACCAGAAGAACTGGTTCAAAAAGTTCAATGGCTGATTCGTAACCCCGATATTCGTGAACGAATTGCCCAAGCTGGCTTGCGTAGAGTTTGGGCGGACGGACATGATGTGATGAGTAGGGCAAAGTGCTTTTTATCATTAGTTAAAACTTCCAGCCGGTAAATAAATCAACAAAAGGAATATATGCAAAGAATTATGATAACTGGTGGTGCAGGTTTTGTAGGCTCTCACTTATGTGACCGTCTTATTAAAGATAGGCAAGATGTTTTGTGCGTAGACAATTTTTTTACTGGTTCGAAGATGAATGTTAGTCATTTATTAACTAACCCACATTTTGAATTGATTCGGCATGATGTGACTTTTCCTTTATATGTCGAGGTAGATCAAATCTACAACCTCGCCTGCCCAGCCAGTCCCATTCACTACCAGCATGATCCGGTTCAAACAACTAAGACCAGTGTGCATGGTGCCATTAACATGTTAGGGCTTGCCAAACGCTTGAAGGCTCGTATATTTCAAGCTTCCACAAGTGAAGTGTATGGTGACCCTGAAATACACCCGCAGCCAGAAAGTTATTGGGGCAGGGTTAATCCTATCGGGCCACGTTCCTGTTACGACGAAGGAAAGCGTTGCGCAGAGACATTATTTTATGATTATCACCGCCAGCACGATCTTGACATCAAAGTAGTGCGAATCTTTAACACCTACGGACCTCGCATGCACCCGAATGATGGTCGCGTAGTGAGTAACTTTATTGTGCAAGCCTTGAAAGGAGCGGACATAACCATATACGGTAATGGGCAGCAGTCTCGCTCTTTTTGTTATATAGATGATCTGATCGAAGGATTCGTTCGTATGATGGCGACTGAAAGAGGCTTCACAGGGCCAGTCAATTTAGGTAATCCTGGCGAATTCACTATGCTGGAATTGGCCGAAAAGGTGTTGTCATTGGTGGGTTCTAAATCCAAACTAGTATTTATGCCATTGCCAGTGGATGACCCCAAACAGAGGCAACCTGATATTACCCTTGCTAAGACCCGCCTAGGCTGGTCACCATCAGTGAATCTTGAAGATGGGTTAAAGGAAACAATCCATTATTTCCGCACCTTGTTAAATGCCTAAATGAAAATCCTTTATCTTTACGCTGAGATTCTCGGCTATACCATGGCAACGATTCGCGAACTGGCAGAGTCTGGAAACGAAGTGCATGTTGTTCATTGGGATCACAAAAAGCTAACCCCCTACCAAGCCCCTGAGTTGCCCAACGTCATAATGTACAAAAGATCAAACCTTTCCGTTAGTGATCTGAAAGGTTTGGCGTCCGATATAAAACCAGCCATCACGGTGGTGTCTGGTTGGATGGACAGCGGTTATATTAGTGTCGCAAAGCAGTTGAGGGCTGAAGGTGCGTCAGTAGTTATTGGATTAGATAATCACTGGCATGGCAAATTAAAACAGTGGTTGACAGTTATCTTGGGTTCGTTTGGGTACTTGAAGAAATTTTATTCCTACGCATGGGTTTCAGGTGTCTATCAATACGAATATGTGCGCAGACTAGGTTATGCCAAAAATGAAATTATTTTCGATCTTTATTGTGCTGACTTGCGACTATTCAGTAATGCCTATAATATCAGTATAGCGAAAAAAAAAGAAAAATACCCGCATAGATTTCTATTTGTCGGTCGTCTTGAGGCTGTCAAGGGATTAGATCTATTGGTGCAAGCGTGGAACATGCTCGCTGAAAAGAAGGGTGACTGGGAATTGCATTTGATTGGCTCTGGGTCATTAAAATCGGCCTTTGAGGGCCTACCTGGAATAGTAATTAAAGATTTCATGCAGCCAGAGCAACTCGTTTCTGAAGCTTCCATGGCGGGATGTTTCGTTCTGCCTAGCCGTGCTGAACCCTGGGGAGTGGTAGTCCATGAATTTACTGCCGCTGGTTTGCCGATCATTGTTTCGGATGTCGTCGGCGCGGCCAGCACCTTCTTAATTCATGGTCTCAATGGTTTTAAATTTAAGGCTAGCGATCCACAAGCCCTTGCCGAGGCGATGCAAAAGTTTATCCTTTTGAGCGACAAAGAACTCCATGCGATGGCCGTTAGCTCGCAATCTCTTTCACAGCGGATCTCCCCTGCGACTTCGGCGGGCAATCTATTATCAGTACTTAATTAGAAAACTATCTCTCAAAACAAATGAGCCCAAATCTACTTGACTATCTTTGCGAGCCTATTACTAAACTTCCTTTGGAATTAATTGATGTGGTCGCATCCGAATTTGGTGATATTGAGACTGGTTTTTTGATATCTCCATCTGGGAATCGCTACCCCATCATCAACGGAATTCCCCGTTTTGTGGATTTTGTGCCAACTGCAACCGTAGAGTCATTTGGCGATGAGTGGAATCATTTTAATTTCACCGAATTCAAGCTCAACTGGCTGAAGCATACAGTCGCCAATACCTTTGGTAGCACGGACGTATTTAAGGGAAAAACAATTGTTGACGCGGGGGGAGGGAGTGGCGCACAAACCAAGTGGTTTGCTGAGTACGGCGCTAAACACGTGATCATGATGGACTTGTCGCATTCGGTTGATGACGTGGTGCAGCGCAATTTGGCTGGGTTGAAAAACGTTGATGTGATTCAATGCTCAATTGATGCGCCGCCGCTCCGGGATCAATGTATTGATGGAATTGTGTATTGTCACAACGTAATTCAACACACACCATCTGTTGAGAAAACAGCTCATGCGCTTTATGCACTGACCGCACCAAACGGTGAGTTTGTGTTTAATTGTTATCCGCTTAACGATCAAGGATTGATTCGCTGGGTTCGATTTCATTTGGTGTACAAACCGCTGCGAGTAGTGCTTTCACATATGCCGTTTACCGTGATCATGGCATATGCCCGTGTTATGGCGCTTTTAAGTTTGGTACCCGGTCTAGGCAACTTGTTTGAAAAATCAGGTTTTTGTGTAACAGGCGATGTTCCAAGACTGCCTGCGGATTCCGCGTGGACGTACATGAAGCGGCACTTTAAAAACACTTGCCTAAACACTTTTGATGGGTTCGGATCCCATAAATATCAACATCATAAGTCAGATGCTGAGATTCGCGCATTGGTAAAGGCCATGCAAACAGATGCCACCAAGGTGTTGAATATTGACAAGTATTTTCTGCGTCCAGCACCGATTGGTTGCGCTTTGCGGATATTTAGGTAACCATAGGAAACACCAATTATGTGTGGAATAGTCGGCGCAGGCGGGACGGTTTCTTTACAAAATCGTCACTGGTTGGCCTCAGGCCGCGATGCCATGACGCATCGTGGGCCTGATGATTCGGGCGAATGGTGGTCATTAGATGGCCGTGTCGGCTTAGCGCAACGGCGTTTGTCAATTATCGATTTATCTCCTGCAGGACATCAGCCGATGCATGATGCCTCAGGGGTTCTTAGCCTTGTTTTCAATGGAGAAATTTACAACTTCGAAGAATTGCGAGATGAATTAATTGCCAAAGGCCACGTTTTCCGATCGCATTCAGACACCGAAGTGATTTTGATGGCTTATCGAGAATGGGGCACGGCTTGCCTGGGACGATTAAATGGCATGTTTGCCTTTGCACTCTACGATGCACGGCAGAATTCTCTGTTTCTGGCTCGTGATCGCGCCGGCGAAAAGCCCCTGTTTTATTACCAAGCGGGTGGTGAGCTACGTTTTGCTTCGGAGTTAAAGGCGCTGCTTGCTGACCCGGCGCTACCTCGGCGCACTGCGCCGGAGTCTCTTGATTGCTACCTGGCGATGGGCTATGTGCCCGGAGAGCGTTGCATGCTGCAGGGCTTCAAAAAACTGCCGCCTGCGCATGCGCTGTTGTTTGACCTGCAAACCGGGCAATCCAAGGTGTGGCGCTATTGGCAATTGCCGGATTTGGATGTGGATACACAACCGCTGGATGAAGCTGCTTTGTTGGATGAATTGGAGGCCCTACTAGAAGACGCTGTGCGTCGCCAGATGGTGGCCGATGTGCCGGTGGGGGTGTTGTTGAGTGGAGGTATCGATTCCAGTTTGATTACGGCGATGGCTGTGCGGACCTCTAGCCGAGTGCAGACCTTTACCATTGGATTTCCCGGCCATGTCAAGCTAGACGAAACCGAGCATGCTCGCCTGATTGCAAAACACTTTGGCACGCGCCATACCGAACTGATGGCAGAGGATGCCACGGCTGATCTGTTGCCACTACTGGCGCGGCAGTTTGATGAGCCGATGGTGGATTCGTCGATGATCCCGACTTTCCTTGTCAGCCAGTTGGTGCGGCAGCATTGCACGGTTGCTTTGGGTGGCGATGGAGGCGACGAGTTATTTGGCGGCTATGGACACTACAGCCGGTTGAAGTGGATGCAACAGCGCGCAGGGTTGATCCCGCACCCCCTGCGCAAAGGGATCGCGCTGGCAGCTGAAAAGCTTTTACCCGTTGGTGTAAAGGGGCGTAACTGGTTGCAGGGTTTGGGGGTCGATTTGGATGATGGTTTACCGTTGATCGCCTCTTACTTTGATCTCACGACGCGCAATCGCTTGTTGGCGATCCAGCAGGGGTGGCATTTTGTGGCTGAGTCGGTACTACAAAGTCGACACCCGACACACGCCGATCTGCTACAGCGAGCGACCCGAATGGATTTTGCCAATTATTTGGCTGAAGACATTCTGGTCAAGGTGGATCGCGCCAGTATGTTAAGTTCCTTGGAACTGCGTGCACCATTATTGGATTACCGTTTAATTGAATTCGCGTTTGGCAAAGTGCCTTCGCATTTAAAGGCGACACAGACTGAAAAAAAAATATTACTCAAGCGACTGACGACGCGTCTGCTACCGCCTGAGTTTGATCGTAAGCGCAAGCAGGGCTTTTCTATCCCTTTGGGCGAGTGGCTTAAGAGGGGCGCATTCCGAAAGCTATTTAATGAAGTGCTGCGCGACCCGCAGTGTTGTTTCGATTCGGGTGCCGTGGAGGGGTTACTAAGAGGCCAAGATCGTGGGCGCAGCAACGGCGAACGATTGTTTGCTTTGGTGTTGTTTGAGCTATGGCGACGGGAATATGAGGTTTCTTTTTAATTCGTTTGGAGGTGGTTGGTGAAACATGAATTGCTGGAAATGCTTCGCTGCCCTGAGACTGGGCAGCGGTTGCGCTTAGAGGTCGCAAGTGACGTATCGTCTTCGATTGGTAAAGAGAGTTTAGTTTCAGAGGACGGACAACATATTTACCCCGTCCACAGGGGTATTCCTCGCTTTGTGCCCCAATCGAACTATGCCGATAACTTTGGCATGCAATGGAACCATTTCAGACAGACACAACTGGATAGTCATTCCGGCGTGCCAATTTCGACTGAACGGTTTTGGCAAGCTACCGGCTGGAATCCAGAGGTAGTAAAGGATCAGTGGGTGCTGGATGCAGGCTGTGGTGCCGGCCGATTTGCTGAAGTGGCTTTGCTCGCGGGGGCCAAGGTGGTCGCGCTGGATTATTCCAGTGCGGTGGATGCATGCTACGCTAACTTGAATCATCACCCAAACTTACATGTGGTGCAAGGCGACATCTATGCGCTGCCCTTTGCGCCTGAAAGCTTCCCCTTTGTGTACTCGTTGGGCGTGCTTCAGCACACGCCGGATGTGGCCAAGGCATTTGCAGCCTTGCCCCCAATGGTCAGGGGCGGGGGCCGGTTGTGTGCCGATTTTTACTGGAAACGGTTTAGGACCATGATGCACGCAAAGTATCTGTTTCGACCGCTTACAAAACGAATGGCTCAACCTAAATTATTTCAAAGGTTGGTACGTTGGGTGCCCCACATGTTGGCATTTAGTCGAGTGTTGGGGCGTGTACCGTTGGTCGGACGCGCTCTGAAACGTATTGTTCCTGTGGCGGATTACACCGGTCGCTTTCCACTAAGTGAGCAGCAGTTACAGGAATGGGCGTTATTGGATACCTTCGATATGCTCGCTCCAACCTATGATAATCCCCAGTCTGCAGCTACGGTGAAGAAGTGGTTCGAGGACGCCGGCCTGGTTCGAATTGAAGTGGGGCATTGGTCACATTTGGTTGGGCGTGGAACCAAACCGTTTTAACGCAAAAGTGAGTTCAGCAATAAAAACGACGATTGGTATTGACGCGGCCAACTTGCGCGGTGGCGGCGGTGTAACCCATCTGGTGGAACTTTTGCGGGCCGCTCAACCCGAGCAATGGGGTATTGAGCGTATCGTGCTTTGGGGGGGGCGTACAACATTGAAAGCCGTAGATGATCGTCCTTGGCTTGAGAAACGTAACCCACCGGAACTTGATAAGGGTTTGTTACAGCGCACCTTGTGGCAACGTTTTGTATTGTCAAAGGCTGCCCGTGAAGCAGGGTGCGATGTATTGTTTGTCCCGGGAGGCAGCTATGCTGGTAGTTTTCATCCAGTGGTCACCATGAGTCGGAACATGCTTCCATTTGAGTTTGGGGAACTGAAGCGATATGGCTGGTCCCTGTTTACATTCAAGATGTTGTTGTTAAGGCTGACGCAGTCTCGCTCGTATCAGAAAGCAGATGGCCTTATTTTTTTAACTGACTACGCACGCAAGTTTGTGCTGTCAATAACTGGAAAACTGCAGGGCAAGATTAGGACAATACCGCATGGATTGAATCCACGTTTCACCCAGGCACCAAAACTGCAGCGCTCTATTTCGAATTACGATAACAACAATCCTTTTCGCGTTCTCTATGTTTCAATTATTGACCAATACAAGCATCAGTGGCATGTGGTGGAGGCAGTTGCCGCATTACGGCAACAGGGTTTCCCTGTCGCTCTAGATTTGGTTGGGCCGGCATACCCACCAGCACTCAAGCGATTGAACGAGACCATTGATCGCGTTGATAGTGCAAGGGATTGGGTCAATTATCATGGCGCGATTCCGTTTAATGAACTGCATCTGTGCTATTCACAGGCAGATCTAGGTTTGTTTGCATCGAGTTGCGAAAATATGCCCAATATTCTCTTAGAAACCATGGCGGCAGGACTTCCAATTGCCTGCTCAAATCGCGGCCCGATGCCGGAAATTCTTGGGGGCGCCGGTGTTTTTTTCGATCCAGAAAAGCCTAAGGATATTGCTCGCTCCGCGAGAGGGTTAATCGAATCCCCTGAGTTACGTAGCGAATTAGCGCATTTGAGTTGCCAAAGAGCCCAACAGTATTCGTGGAAGCGATGCGCTGATGAGACATTTCAGTTTTTGGTCGCAGTTACGCAGCGATAGAGAGGTTCTAAACGATGTTCTGCAACAAAATACTGTTAATAACTGGTGGAACTGGTTCGTTTGGCAATGCCGTTCTGCGGCGCTTTTTGGATTCTGATTTACGCGAAATCCGCATTCTGAGTCGCGACGAGAAAAAGCAAGACGACATGCGTAAGAAATACAACAATTACAAATTGAAATTTTACATTGGGGATGTGCGAGACTATCAATCGGTCTTAAATGTGGTTCGAGGAGTAGATTTCATTTACCATGCTGCGGCGCTTAAGCAAGTACCATCTTGTGAGTTCCATCCCCTTGAAGCCGTGAAGACCAACGTTCTGGGCACAGAGAACGTTCTAGAAGCCGCAATCTCTAGCGGGGTCAAACGGGTGGTAGTTCTGAGCACTGACAAAGCGGTGTACCCCATCAACGCCATGGGGATCAGCAAGGCCATGATGGAAAAGGTGGCTGTGGCCAAGTCACGCAACAGCAATAGCACCGTGATCAACGTCACCCGTTATGGGAATGTGATGTGTTCACGCGGCTCGGTTATTCCTCTGTTCACAAACCAGATTCGTTCCGGTCAGCCAATCACCATCACTGACCCTGCCATGACCCGTTTCATGATGACGCTGGATGATGCGGTAGACCTGGTGCTTTATGCATTTGAGCATGGTAAGTCTGGGGAAATTTTTGTGCAAAAGGCGCCAGCTGCCACGATCGAAACCCTAGCTTATGCGTTGGCCAACTTGCTTGATAAGCCTGAGCATGAGGTACGTGTAATCGGCACGCGTCATGGTGAAAAACTTTACGAAGTCTTGTTGAGCCGTGAAGAGATGGTGGCGGCAGAAGACCTTGGGGGCTACTACCGTGTTCCACCAGACTTGCGTGATCTCAACTACGGCAAGTTTGTTGAACAAGGTGAAGTGAAGATCTCTGAAGCCACCGACTACAACTCCCACAACACCACGCGGCTGGATGTGCCTGGCATGCAGGCGTTGCTCATGAAACTGCGCTTCATGCAGGCGACTGTGCGTGGTGAGTTGGTGGAGGCCGAGGAGTAATAGGAATGTCGCTCTCCGATTGCCGCGTTCTGGTAACTGGAGCCAATGGGTTCATTGGCAAAAACCTGCTGGTGCGCCTGAGCGAACTGCCGGGCATCACCGTCAGCACGTTTCTACGTGGTGATGACATGACCCACCTGCCTCAGCTTGTGGAGCAGGTCGATGCAGTGGTGCATTTGGCTGGTGAAAACCGCCCCAATAATGAGGCGGCTTTTTCACAGGTGAATGCTGGGCTAACCTCGGCGCTGTGCGGCGCCATCCAGCAGGAGTGCGCAACCACTGGTCGTCATGTGCCTTTGGTGCTCACCTCTTCAACCCAGGCCGAACGCGACACCCCCTACGGGCGCAGCAAACTAGCAGCCGAGAATGCAGTACATGTGTTGGCTCGAGCTACGGGAAACCCATGTGTTGTGTTTCGATTGCCGGGCGTGTTTGGTAAGTGGTGCAAGCCTAACTACAACTCTGTGGTCGCCACGTTTTGTCACAATCTGGCGCATGACTTGCCCATACAGATCGATGACCCGGATGTCTCATTGAGGTTGGTGTATGTCGATGAGGTGGTCAATGCTTTTTTGACTGCATTGGAAGCCCCATCGCCTGGTTACACACTGGCCTCTGTTGAGTCCGAATACTCTATCACCTTGGGGGAACTGGCAGCACAGATCCGTGCGTTTGCCGACTGTCGGACTACGCTAATGAGCGAGCGGGTTGGAACGGGGTTAGTGCGTTCACTTTACGCCACCTACGTGAGCTATCTCCCTAAAGAAAAGTTTTCTTACGCAGTGCAACAACATACCGACTCGCGGGGCGTGTTTGTCGAGATGCTCAAGACGCCTGACAGTGGCCAGTTCAGTTACTTCACAGCGCATCCGGGAATCACCCGGGGTGGCCACTACCACCACACCAAGACCGAGAAGTTTCTGGTGATCAAGGGTGAGGCGCTTTTCCGATTCAGGCACTTGTTGACATTCGAGTTGGTGGAGTTGCGGACCAGTGGAAGTACTCCGCAAGTGGTGGACACCATCCCTGGTTGGTCGCATGACATTACTAACGTGGGAGATGACGAGATGGTCGTCATGCTCTGGGCCAATGAAAACTTTGACCGTCAAAAACCGGACACGGTTGCCAGCAAGGTTTAACGAAAATGAAAAAACTTAAAGTCATGTCGGTCGTAGGTACACGACCAGAAATCATTCGCTTATCTCGTGTGCTGGCTGCACTGGACGAACATTGCGAGCATTTACTAGTGCACACAGGGCAAAACTATGACTACGAACTCAATCAGGTATTTTTTGATGACCTGAGCGTACGCAAGCCGGACTTCTTTTTAAATAGCGCAGACGGCAGCACGAGTGCAGCCAATACCATCGGTAATCTCATTACCGCTGTGGATGTAGTACTGGCTCAGACGCTGCCCGAAGCCATGTTGGTGCTTGGTGATACCAACAGTTGTCTGTCCGTAATTCCCGCCAAACGGCGTAAAGTGCCTATCTTCCACATGGAAGCCGGCAACCGCTGCTTTGACCAGCGTGTGCCCGAAGAGACCAACCGGCGTATCGTTGATCACACTGCAGATATCAACCTCACCTACAGCACAATTGCCCGCGACTACCTCATGCATGAGGGGCTGCCGGCTGATCAGGTCATCAAGACAGGCAGCCCGATGTACGAGGTGCTGCACCACTACCTGCCGCAGATAAAGGCCTCGGACGCCTTATCGCGGCTGGGTCTGACGCCTGAACAGTATTTTGTGGTCAGTGCCCATCGCGAAGAGAACATCGAATCCGACAAGTCATTTACCAAGTTGGTGGCGGTCCTAAACACTGTTGCAGAAGACCACGGCTTGCCTGTCGTGGTCGCCACCCACCCACGAACACAAAAGCGTGTGGATTTTACGTGTGCTAAGTTTCATCCGTTGGTGCGGCTGATGAAGCCACTCGGCTTCCACGACTACGTGAACCTGCAACTTCAGGCCAAGGCGGTGCTGTCAGACAGCGGCACCATCAACGAAGAGTCGTCCATTCTCAACTTTCCGGCGCTTAACCTTCGAGAAGCTCACGAACGCCCAGAAGGCATGGAGGAGGCCGCCGTGATGATGGTGGGGCTGGAGGTGGAGCGTGTCCGCCAGGGATTGGCCATCTTGCAAACCCAACCCCGGGGTGCTGAGAGAAGCCTGCGCCTCGCGGCCGACTACAGCGTGCCCAACGTAAGTGACAAGGTTGTGCGCATTATCCACAGCTACACCGACTACGTAAACCGCGTAGTTTGGAGAAAGTACTGAGCGCGAGCGAATGCGAATTGCGCTGATTGCGGACACATTTCCGCCACTGCGTAGCTCTGGAGCAGTCCAGTTGCGGGATCTGTCACGGGAGTTTGCACGTCAGGGGCATGCATTGACGGTGCTCCTGCCGTCGCCACTCAAGGATGAACCCTGGTCACTGGAAGAAATTGACGGCTTTCAGGTGTTGCGCCTGAAGGCGCCTCGTACCAAAGACATTGGCTACGTCCGCCGGACCCTCGGTGAATTCGAAATGCCGTTTGCCATGCTGCGTCAATTCCGAAAAAGCCCATTGTCCAATGAACGGTGGGACGGTGTGGTCTGGTATGCACCGTCGATATTTCACGGGCCACTGGTCAGTGCCCTTAAGAGTCGTGGTAACTGCAAAGGCTACCTGATCATTCGCGACATCTTCCCCGAATGGGCAGTAGACATGGGACTGATGGGGAGGGGTCTGTCTTATCGATTTTTTGATGCTATCGCCCGTTACCAGTACTCAGTGGCCGATGTGATCGGGATTCAAACACCGGGCAATCGTAGTTACTTTGAAAAGTGGCAGCTACAACCAGGGCGTAAGCTGGAAGTACTGCAAAACTGGCTCGACAAACCGGCTCAGTCTAGCTGTTCCATTCGCGTGAAAGAAACGACTTTGGCCGGGCGCAAGGTGTTTGTATACGCCGGAAACATGGGGGTTGCCCAGGGCATGACCATCTTGCTTGATCTAGCCGATAAACTTCGCCACCGAACGGATGTAGGCTTCTTGTTTGTGGGGCGTGGCAGTGATGCATCTCGACTTAGGGCTTCGGCTGAAGACCGGAAACTGGACAGCGTCTTGTTCTATGACGAAATCCATCCAGATGAAATCCCAGACCTCTATTCGCAATGCAGCGCGGGCATCGTGGCGTTGGATCCAAGGCATAAGTCGCATAACATTCCCGGAAAGTTTTTAACCTACATGCAGAGTGGCTTGCCTGTATTGGCCAACGTCAATTCGGGTAACGACTTGGCTCAGATAATCCGTGATGAGCAAGTGGGCCAAGTGTGCGAGAGTAACGAAGTGGGTGAGTTGCTGCGGTTGACCGATAAGCTCTTGACCCAAATTGACTCACAGGCTGACGATTTGCCAAACCGTTGCCGTAACCTCTTTGAGCGAGAGTTTGCCGTTGATAGAACAGTTCGCCAGATCGTCGCTGCTCTCATCTCTTGATGCTCTGAACAGATTATGAAAGCTTTTGATGTTCAATACTTCATCGATCTGACTGGACAAGCAAAACAGTCCCTGTCTTCGCCAACACCGGAACACTCACCAAAGCTGCCAAGACGTCTGCCAGCGTCTTTTCAACGCCATTGAACCTGGCAGCTACATCCGCCCGCATCGTCATGCTTCCGAGCAGAGGGAAGAATTACTGATAGCGATACGTGGGTCAATGGCTTTGATCACATTTGACGGCCAAGGTTCTCTCACGGGCGTTTTGCGCTTTGATTCCGAAAAATATGAAAGTGATTTAGCTGCTGGTGCTGAGGTGGCATCTAAAACTTGGCATACCGTTGTCGCACTGGAAGTTGGCTGCGTGTTGCTCGAAGTGAAGGCCGGCTCATTTGAAACAAATCAGCCTAAAGCCCTGGCGCCGTGGGCGCCTGAGGAAGGCTCAGCGATGGTTGAAGGGTATTTGCAAGGGCTCGCTGAACCTTAGTACTTGCGGATTCTTCGACTAGAGATCAATAAATTAGGCGCATTGAATTGAATAAGCCTTTTGTACAGATAACCGTAAGCCAAAGCAAATAAAGCAATAAGGCTGAGCAATGTGTTTGTGTGCTGGTAAAAAACCAAAGTACAAACAACAGGCAACAAAACAAAGCCCCATACAACAAGTGCAACCTTGGCGTTAGCTTTGTTTTTGTCCGCAATCGCTAAATCAACAGCTGGGTTCAATATCAATCGCCTGTAAATCAGGGTATGGAGATGAAGTGCATCCGGGTAGCTAACAGGATGCGAACGCACGCACTTTCTGCGATACATGCTGAAAAGTGTTTCAAGCAATGGATAGACGCCAACCAGCACAGGGGCCATAGGGGAAATTTCCAAGGACCGGTGAGGCAACAAGAGTCCAAGCTCGACAACCCAGAGCCCGAGCAAATAGGCGCCTCCATCGCCAAGAAAGATCTTGCCAAATGGCCAGTTCCATAGTGCAAAGCCTATGGTAGCTGCGACTGTTACCAAACATAAGCGAAACACTAAGCCATCATTAACAAGATAAGCCAAACCCGCCAACCCTACCAACATGATGATGACTGTGCCACAAGCCAAGCCATGAAAACCGTCAATTATATTGACAGCGTTGATAAAACCAGCCACCACAAGCATCGTCATCAAGAGCGCTAAAGCTGGAATAGCCAAAGCAGCGTCAAGGAAAGGGATATCAGTTCGGGTGACACCGACATGAAAAACAAAATACACAAAGGCAGACGACAAACAAGCCAACAATAACCGCATTCTTGGCGTAACTTTATGTGTAAGGTCCTCCACCAAACCGCCCACAAACACGGGCAAGGAGGCCACTAGCAACCACCAACCTAAAAGAGAGTCGTTTGGGTAGTATTTGTTCGAGATCCAAATACCGCACACCACCCCAAAGCAAATGCCTAAGCCCCCCAAACGCGAAGTTGCCTGACTGTGGAATTTTTGTATACCAGAGGATTTATCAGCCCCAAATCGCGAACCAAATACGGCCAAGTATCCGCTGACTAAAGTGGCAACTACAAAAGCCGCTAACAAAGGCTGCCATTGGATCGAAAGAAGAGTTAGGCTCTGAGGCATGAAAATTATGCAACTTTACGTTTCCAGCGCCAAGCCAGTTTGAGTTGCGTAAGTTGCAGAGCACTTCGAGGGTCTTGTGACGCCTTACGTAATGCGCGACGGATGAAGGCCACTAGCACACCAAAGAACAAACCAGTAACAGCTGCCATAAGGACAATATTGGCGCGCTTGGGCTTAGATTTGCGTTCTGGTGCTTGAGCTGCATCGACTACTTGAATCAGCGGTCCTTCGCGAGACTCATCTACCCTGGCTGATTCGTACTGGGCAATTAACACACCCATCATGGCTTCGCGGGCTTTTATATCGCGGTATGCCTTCACTGCCAGCTGTTGCAGGGGCGATGTACGCTCTTGACTGCCCGAGCCTTGCTCTATTTTTGCAAGCTGTGAGCGCAATGCCCCCAGCTCACTACCTAGGCGCTGCACATCGGGATTTTGCAGCGTGGCAAAGCGGCTCATAGCCTGCATTTGCACCTCTTTGGCTGCAATCTGCCCACGCATTTCAGCGCTAGCACGCACACCCCCCTCAGCGATAACTGCCGTCACCTGCATACCCGACTTTTCTTGGGCAGATCGGAAGTTAGCCTCAGCTTGAGCCAGTTCTTCTTGTGTTTTGGCAATTTGCTGCTCAAAGAAAACCCGACGTTGCTGAGCATCTGTGACAGCTAACCTGCCCATTAGGTTGCGTAACTCTTCGACATATGCATTGGCCAATTTGGCTGCAAACTCAGGGTCTTTGTCATCAGCAGAAATGGTGATCAAGCCCGTTTTTTTTTCGGTCGTGATTTTGACGTTGTCATTTAGCTGCACTCTAGTTTCAAAGATGGTTTTCTTTTCGTATCTTTTTTGAAGATCGTTCTTTTCAATGACAGCTCGCTGCAATGTTTCACCTTGCATGAAGGCAACATACATTTCATCTGCGCTTTTCACACCCGCGGCCGCACCCGACAAACCAGCCAGCGCACCCAAGCTTGCCAATGCAGAAGCAGCGCCACTTTGTTGCTGCTGAGGCGGCATCATGACGGTTTTGGCGGTGAATATGGGCGTCATCAGCAAACTCACCACAATAGCAAGAGTAGTTGTGATAGCAGGTATGGCGAAGAGCGTTTTCTTTTCTTCGCCAAGTGCAATGGCCAAATCGAGCAGGCTGATTTCGTCGTCTTCAGCATCTGCTGTAACTGGTGCTGTGGTTTGATCGTTCATGATTAGTAACCCAACGCTTTCAAACCTGCAGCGCCCAAACCGAGTTGATAGAAAATTTGTGTGATGTCTTTGGCATTGCGAATGACAGCACTCCAGGTAGCTTCGCGGTCTAGCTTGTCGGGCATAACGATGGCGTCACCCGGCATGACTTTGGTGTTGTTGATCGAGCCAAACACACCACCGTTGCTTGTCAGTGCGGAGCCATCTGCGCGAATGAGAATGACAGAATTTCGGTCGGCACCTGTACCAACACCTGCAGCATTGAGATAGTCTTTGACAGTCTGTCCAGATTTATAAATCAAAGCTGACTCGGTGTTGACCGCGCCATAAACGTACACAAAGTCTGGTCGGGCAGGGATGATAAAGCGGTCGCCATTTTGCAGGCGAATGTCGGGCAACTTATCGATGTAGTTGTACAACTGTGGCTCAAGCCCCAAGGCAATGCGCCCCTCGGGCTTCAAGCT
>JACCDN010201944.1_pt1 | contig 32477 bp, 27 predicted proteins | sample 7441691 | NCBI WGS metagenome assembly JACCDN01 (sample SAMN15323439, study PRJNA562643) | freshwater metagenome | isolation source: river surface water | place: USA:Blue River Watershed | collected 2017-08-16
CCCACCGTGCGCACGGCGCTTTTGACCACCAGTTGGGCCACACCATCGCGTTGTCCCCCCCGTGGCCCGGTGCCGCCAAACAGCATCTCCGACAAGCTGCCCATCAAGCCACCGCTCTGAGCTTCGGCTTGGGCCTGATTTTGGCCAGGCAATGCACCGCTGGCGGTCGCGCCGCCGGTGGCAACTGCACTTTGGCCTTTGATCTTCTCAAAAGCCGATTCTCGGTCTTGGGCTTGCTCATACACGCCAGCGACCAATGAACTTTGCAACAGGGCTTGGCGTTGTTCTGGGCTGATCGGGCCGAGCTGGCTGCCGGGCAATTGCACAAACACACGCTCCGTCTCGCACGGGCGACCTTTGGCATCCAAAAAGCTCACCAGCGCCTCACCAACGGCCAACTCGGTGATGGCCGCCTCGATGTCGAGGCCCGCCTTGGGCCGCATGGTTTGGGCCGTGGCAGCCACTGCCTTTTGGTCGCGTGGGGTGTAGGCACGCAAGGCGTGTTGCACCCGGTTGCCCAGTTGTCCGAGCACACTGTCGGGTATGTCCAGCGGGTTTTGGGTCACAAAATAGACGCCCACCCCTTTCGATCGCACCAGTCTCACCACCAGCTCGATGCGCTCGACCAATGCGGCAGGCGCATCCTTGAACAACAAGTGCGCTTCGTCAAAAAAGAACACCAACTTGGGTTTTTCGGGGTCGCCAATTTCGGGCAGCACTTCAAACAACTCCGACAGCAGCCAAAGCAAGAATGTGGCGTAAAGGCGAGGCGCGTTCATCAATTTGTCCGCGGCCAAAATGTTCACCACGCCCAAGCCTTGGGCATCGGTTTGCATGAAGTCTTCGATGTTGAGCATGGGCTCACCAAAAAACCGGTCGCCACCTTGGCTCTCAATTTGCAGCAAACCGCGTTGAATGGCACCAATGCTGGCCGCGCTGATGTTGCCGTATTCGGTGGTGAACTGTTTCGCGTTGTCGCCAACATACTGCAGCATGGCGCGCAGATCCTTCATGTCCAACAGCAGCAGACTGTTGTCATCGGCAATCTTGAACACCAAGTTCAACACCCCAGCTTGGGTCTCGTTCAGGCCCAGCATGCGGGTCAACAACAGCGGGCCCATGTCTGAGATGGTGGCGCGCACGGGGTGGCCCAACTCGCCAAAAACATCCCAAACTGTGGTGGGGCAGGCCATTGGTTCTGGCGGGTTCATGCCGCGTTCAGCCAGCACCTTGGCCAACTTGTCGCCGATTTTTCCCTGCTGGCTGATGCCCGTCAGATCTCCCTTGACGTCGGCCATGAAAACGGGAACACCTTGTCGCGAAAAATTTTCGGCCAGGGTTTGTAAAGTCACGGTTTTGCCCGTGCCTGTGGCCCCGGTGATCAGGCCATGGCGGTTGGCCAAGCCCGGTAGCAGGTGGCACTGTGCCAGTGAATTGTGTGCAATCAGCATTGGATTGGCCATCTTGTTCTGACTCCCTAAGGTGAAAAGTAAAATCCAGACTCTAGGTTAAATCAACATTCAAGGAAATCCCGATGGCTGGCCACAGTAAATGGGCAAATATTCAGCACCGCAAGGGGCGACAAGATGAAAAGCGCCAGCGCATCTGGACCCGGGTGGTGCGCGAAATCATGGTGGCTGCCCGCACCGGCGGTGGCGATGTCAGTGCCAACCCTCGCTTGCGCTTGGCCATCGAAAAGGCCAAAGCTGCCAACATGCCCGCCGACACCATCAAGCGCAATGTGGACAAAGCCACGGGCAACTTGGAAGGGGTGAGTTACGAAGAAATTCGCTACGAAGGCTATGGCATCGGCGGCGCAGCCATTTTGTTGGACACCATGACCGACAACCGCGTGCGCACGGTGGCCGAAGTGCGCCATGCCTTGAGCAAGCACGGGGGCAACTTGGGCACCGAGGGCTCTGTGGTATTTCAGTTCAAGCATTGCGGGCAGTTGATTTTTGCCCCGGGTACGCCCGAAGAAAAAGTGATGGAGGTTGCCCTGGAAGCAGGGGCAGAGGATGTGATCACCGACGAAGAAGGTGCGATCGAGGTGCTGACGGCCTATGCCGACTTTGAGGCCGTCAAAAATGCGCTGGAGGCAGCAGGTTGGGTGGCTGAAATGGCTGAGGTGACCATGCGCCCTGAAAATCCTGTCACTTTGAGCGGGGAAGATGCTGCCAAAATGCAAAAATTGCTAGATGTGCTGGAAGACTTGGACGATGTCCAAAACGTTTTCCACAACGCAGAATTCGAAGATTAAGGACAATTGATGAAAGTTTTGGTAGTGGGCAATGGTGGCCGCGAGCATGCCATGGCCTGGAAATTGGCCCAATCGAATCGAATTCAGCAGGTCTTTGTGGCGCCCGGAAATGGGGGCACGGCCAGAGATAGCCAATTGATCAATGTGCCCGTGACAGATGGGATTCAGCTGCGGCAATGGGCCATCGACAACCAGATTGACTTGACGCTGGTGGGCCCAGAGGCCCCATTGGCGGCCGGCATGGTGGACGACTTTCGGGCCCATGGCTTGCGAATTTTTGGACCGACTCAGGCCGCGGCCCAACTTGAAAGCTCCAAGGCTTTCTCCAAGTCATTTATGCAAAGGCACGGCATTCCCACGGCCGAGTTTCAGACCTTCAACCAAGCTGACCAAGCCCACGCCTATGTGGACTTGAAGGGTGCGCCCATTGTGGTGAAAGCCGATGGTTTGGCGGCTGGTAAAGGGGTGGTGGTGGCCATGACTTTAGAAGAAGCCCATGCCGCCATTGACTTCATGCTGCTCGACAACACCTTGGGTGTCGCCCACAACGCGGGCGGCGCAAGGGTGGTCATCGAGGAGTTTTTGCAGGGCGAGGAAGCCAGCTTCATGGTGCTTTGCGATGGCAAGCATGTGATTGCTTTGGCCACCAGCCAAGACCACAAAAGGTTGCTGGACGGAGACGAAGGCCCCAACACCGGCGGCATGGGCGCGTATTCGCCGGCTCCTGTGGTGACCGCCGAGGTCCATGCGCGCGCCATGCGTGAAGTCATTTTGCCGACCATCAAGGGCATGGAAAAAGACGGCATTCCCTACACTGGTTTTCTGTATGCGGGCTTGATGATCGACGCCGACGGCCGGATCAAGACCCTCGAATTCAATTGCCGAATGGGCGACCCAGAAACGCAGCCCATCTTGATGCGGATGAAATCTGATTTCCTTGAGCTCCTGCTGGCTGCAACCTCTGAAGGCTTGGATCAGTTTGAGTTGGCATGGGACCGACGCGTGGCCTTGGGTGTGGTCATGGCCGCAGCGGGCTACCCGATGCACCCGCGCAAAGGCGACGTGATTGCGGGCTTGCCCAACGATCAGGACGACGTCATGGTGTTCCATGCCGGCACCACAGAACAAGATGGGCAAATCGTGACCTCAGGCGGACGCGTGTTGTGCGTGACCGCTATGGCGGAATCGGTTCGCGTGGCTCAGCAAAAAGCGTACAGCGCGGCCGAGCCAATCGCTTTTGATGGAATGCAATGGCGAAAAGACATTGGCTACCGCGCGCTGACTTATTGACAGGCACTTGAGCATGGATGCACCGACTCCGCACCCCGTTCAGTTCAAAGGCTCGCTTTTGGCCCGCTGGGTCTTGAGAATGCTGGGCTGGCGACTCGAATTTGACGGATTTCCAAAGTTGCAAGGGGTGGCGATTGTCTACCCGCACACCAGCAACTGGGACTTCCCCATTGGCATGTTGGCCAAATGGGCCTTGGGCATTCCCGCCCATTTCTGGGGTAAGGACTCGCTCTTTAAATTTCCCTTGGTCGGCCGCTGGATGCGCTGGGTCGGTGGCATTCCAATTGACCGGCGTTCATCTCGTGGTGTGGTGGGTCAAATGGTCCATGTGTTTCAAGAGCACAAACAGCACCAAAAAGTGTTGTGGGTGGGCATAGCACCCGAAGGCACACGCAGCCTCACGCCCGGTTGGCGCAGCGGTTATTACCAATTGGCCATCGGTGCTCAAGTGCCCCTGGCTTTGGTCAAACTCGATTGGGGCCGTCGTTGTCTCAGCTTGGTGGATTTCTATGATCTGACCGGTGATGTCGATCAAGATTACGCCCACATGGCCCAAGTGTTCCAAGGGGTCAAGGGGTTCCATGTTGACCAAATGGGCCCGATCGTGCCCTGGAGCCCCAAGACCACCCAGCTCAGCGCCAGTTCGTCTTCGAATTCGACATCGAACTCGACAACCCCATGATTTTTTTACAAGCCGATCCTGCCCATGAACACGACCTTTGACATCGCCGCCGTCAAAACCTACTTGGTGGGTTTGCAGTCCCGCATTACCGGGGCATTGACCGACATGGATGGCACGCCATTCTTGGTCGACTCTTGGCAAAAAGAACCTGGTGAAAAATTGCAAGGCAATGGCATCACCCAAATTTTGGAGGGCGGCCCCATTTTTGAGCGCGCCGGTTGCGGCTTTTCGCATGTCAGTGGGCCGCAATTACCCGCCTCGGCTACCCAGCATCGGCCCGAGCTGGCGGGCTCTGCCTTTGAGGCCATGGGTGTCTCGCTGGTTTTTCATCCGCGTAACCCATATGTGCCCACCGTGCACATGAATGTGCGCATGATCGCGGCCAAGCCGGAGGGCAAGGCGCCGGTGGCGTGGTTTGGCGGAGGTATGGACCTGACGCCCTATTACGGTTTTGACGAAGACGCGGTGCATTTCCATCAAACTTGCAAAGAGGCCTTGAACCCCTTTGGCGAGGCCTTGCATCCGAGGTTCAAAGCTTGGTGTGACGATTACTTTTGCAACAAGCACCGTCACGAACAACGCGGCGTTGGGGGCATCTTCTTTGATGATTTTTCTGAGCTGGGCATGGACGCCAGTTTTGCCATGATGCAAAGCGTGGGAAATGCATTGCTGCCGGCCTATTTGCCCATTGTGGAGCGCCGCAAATCAATGGCCTATGGCGAACGCGAGCGTGACTTCCAGTTGTACCGCCGTGGGCGTTATGTGGAGTTCAATTTGGTCTGGGATCGGGGAACCCATTTCGGACTGCAGTCGGGTGGCCGCACCGAATCCATCTTGCTGTCCATGCCACCCGAAGTTCGTTGGTCTTACCAACGGCAAGACCCATTGGGCTCGCCAGAAGAGCGCTTGTTGAGCCATTACTTGGTTCCCAAGGATTGGGTTTGAACCCCAACGGCATTCAACGCTTAGGAGTTTTCGGCGGTGCATTTGATCCGCCACATCTGGCGCACGTGGCCTTGCTCGAGGCCGCTGTCCGTCAACTTCAGTTGGCCCAAGTCAGGGTGTTGCCCACCGGTGAGGCTTGGCACAAGCAACGCCCTTTGAGCGGCGCGGCACACCGCTTGGCGATGTGTCAATTGGCTTTTCAGCACCTGCCCCAAGTGGTGTTGGATGCCCGAGAAACCCAGCGCACGGGTCCCAGCTACACGGTGGATACGCTGAATCAGTTGCAAAACGAGTTTCCGCAAGCGCAGCTTTTTTTGCTGCTGGGTGATGACCAACGCCGTTCTTTGCCCCATTGGCACCAGATCGAGCAAATCGGGCGCATCGCTATAATCTGCGCCGCGGGGCGAGATAAAGGCGTGCGTGCGTGGAGTGAAGAAAACAACACTTTGCCAACCGATCTTTCCCTTCCCGACACCCTGCAAGCGCGCCTTCAAACGCTGGACATGCCCTTGATGCCGCATAGCGCGACAGGCATTCGCGAGTTGTTGGCCTCGGATCAGCCCATTTCTGGCTTGGTGCCTCCCGCTGTAGAACGCTATATTCACGAACACCACCTTTACAGGCCCCATTGATGACCGAATCCGCTGCAAAAAAAGACATCCAAAAACTCCAACGAGCCATCGTGGACGCTTTGGAGGATGTCAAGGCCCAAGAGATTCAAGTGTTTGACACCGAACACCTGTCCTCCTTGTTTGAGCGCGTCATCATCGCCTCGGGCACATCCAATCGCCAGACCAAAGCATTGGCGGCCAGTGTGCGCGACAAAGTGCGCAACGCCGGTTTTGGCAAGCCCCGCATCGAGGGCGAAGACAACGGTGAATGGATCATTGTGGACTGCGGTCAAGCGGTGGTGCACGTCATGCAACCCACCATTCGCACTTATTACAACTTGGAAGAAATTTGGGGCGGCACGCCGGTGCGCCTCAAGTTTGGTGCGCCCAAGCCCGTTGCAGCGGCCGATGTGAAATCGCACATCCGCAGTACCGATGCCAAAAAGGCAGCGCCCAAAAAAGCGGCCGCTAAGAAGACAGAAGCCCAACCCGCCGCCAAGCCCAAAGTGGCTTTGAAGGCGCCCGCCAAAACAGCGGCCAAATCAGCTCCCAAATCAACGGCAAAACCTGCGGGAAAAACCGCACCAAAATCTGCTGCTAAATCTGCAGTTAAGACGGCTGCGAAAACACCCGCCAAGACCGCCGCTAAGTCCGCCACCAGCAAACCCACTGTGAAAACGGTGGGCAAGCCAGCGGCCAAACCCGCAGTCAAAAAAGCCCCCGCACGCAAGGCTGTGCAAGCCACGACCCGCCGCAAAGCCGATTGATCGTTCATGAAGCTGCTGATCGTTGCGGTCGGCCAACGTGTGCCGGATTGGGCCCAGACGGCCTGGGACGATTACGCCAAACGATTTCCGCCTGAGCTCAAAGTCGAGCTCAAGGCCGTGAAAACCGAGCCACGCGGCTCCAAAACCCTGCCCACGCTTTACGCCGCCGAGCGCCAGCGCATTGAGGCGGCGATTCCCCGTGGCACCCGCATCGTGGTGCTGGACGAGCGGGGCACCAGCCTCAGCACCCAAGCTCTCGCCACACGACTGACCCAATGGCAACTGGGGGGCGACGATGTTGCCTTGGTGATTGGAGGACCCGATGGCCTCGAGCCTGAATTCAGACAAGCCGCGCATGAGCGCATTCGCCTGTCTGATCTGACATTGCCCCATGCTATGGCGCGGGTGTTGCTCATTGAGCAGCTGTACCGGGCTTGGTCCATCAACGCCAACCACCCCTATCACCGCGAATGAGCGATTTCATTTACCTCGCCTCGCAAAGCCCTCGGCGCAGCCAGTTGCTCGACCAGATCGGTGTGGCGCACCGTCTTTTGTTGGCCTCGCCAGACGAAGACGCGGAGTCGCTAGAAGCCGTGCGCGGGCAGGAAGCGCCCGCACGTTATGTGGCCCGCGTGACCGGTCTGAAGCTGGACGCTGCCGTGCAGCGCCTGCACCGGCAGGGGCTGCCTGCGGCCCCGGTGTTGTGTGCAGACACCACGGTGTGCTTGGGACGACAGATTTTGGGCAAACCGACAGATGCCGCCGATGCTCGGCGTATCTTGAGCTTGCTGTCAGGCCAAACACACCGAGTTTTAACGGCCATTGCGGTGCAAAAAGGCCGTCAAAGGGTGGCCGCTGTGTCTGAGTCATGGGTGCGTTTTGCGCCTTTGACGAGCGCGCAAATCAACGCTTATGTCGCCTCAGGCGAGCCCATGGGCAAAGCCGGAGCCTATGGCGTGCAGGGCAGGGCAGCTGTTCATATTGATCAGATCAAGGGCAGCTATTCAGGCATCATGGGCTTGCCTCTTTTTGAAACGGCTCAAGCGTTGCGCTCGGTTGGCGTGCGCTGTTGAGCGGTTCGAGCAGAATTCAAATTCCATCTTTCCCACCCAGAATTTACCGATGCAACAAGATATTTTGGTCAATTGGTCGCCCCAAGAAACGCGGGTTGCGGTGGTCGAATTTGGCGCAGTGCAAGAGCTGCATGTCGAACGCACCCTAGAGCGGGGGCTGGTGGGCAATGTTTATTTGGGCAAAGTTGCGCGTGTGCTGCCGGGCATGCAGTCGGCTTTCATTGACATTGGGCTCGACAAAGCCGCGTTTTTGCATGTGGCCGATGTCTGGCAAAAACACACCGATGGCGAGGCGGCAACCGCGCGCACGGGCCAGCCTTTGGTCCCGATCGAAAAGCAGGTTTTTGAGGGCCGCGCCATCATGGTGCAAGTCATCAAAGACCCCATGGGCACCAAAGGGGCACGACTCTCCACCCAGATCAGCATTGCCGGTCGGCACTTGGTTTTCTTGCCGCAAGACGACCACATTGGGGTGTCGCAAAAAATCCCTTCCGAGCAACGCGATGCGCTGCGCCAACGGCTGCAAGCCCTGGTGGGCGAGGCCGGGGGTGGGTTTATTTTGCGTACCAACGCCGAAGACTCAAGCGACGAAGAGTTGCAAGAAGACATTGCCTACTTGCGCAAGACGTGGGCGCGCATCAAAGAAGCCTCGGTGCGTTTGCCCCCCGCGTCTTTGTTGCACCAAGACCTGACGTTGCTGCAACGTGTATTGCGCGATTTGGTGGGCGAGGCCACGCAAAGCATTCGCATTGACTCGCAAGAGCAGTTTGCTGATTTGATGTCGTTTGGTCGCGAGTTCATGCCCAAAGCGGCCGAGCGCCTGCACCTGTACAAAGGGGAGCGGCCGATTTTTGATTTGTATGCCATCGACGAAGAAATTGCCAAGGCCTTGGGTCGTCGGGTCGATCTGAAATCGGGCGGCTACCTCATCATTGACCAAACCGAAGCCTTGACCACGGTGGATGTGAACACCGGAGGCTATGTCGGTGCCCGCAATTTTGAAGACACCATTTTCAAGACCAACCTCGAAGCGGCCCAAGCCATTGCGCGCCAACTGCGCTTGCGCAATCTGGGCGGCATCATCATTGCCGACTTCATCGATATGGCGCGTGCAGACCATCAAGACGCGGTGTTGGCGGAGTTTCGCAAACAACTCTCCCGCGATCGCGTGAAAACCATGGCGGGCGGGTTTTCGTCGCTGGGCTTGCTGGAGATGACCCGCAAACGCACCCGTGAGTCGTTGGCTCACATGCTGTGTGAGCCCTGCCCGAGTTGTCAGGGCAAGGGCATCGTCAAAACAGCCCGCTCGGTGGTGTACGACATCTTGCGTGAAATCTTGCGCGAAGCGCGCCAGTTCAATCCCCGCGAATTTCGTGTGGTGGCGGCATCGCCGGTCATTGATTTGTTGCTCGACGAGGAGAGTCAGCACTTGGCGGGTTTGTCGGACTTCATTGCCAAGCCCATTTCATTGCAAGTCGAGCCCGCAATGGGGCCCGAGCAATACGATGTGGTGTTGCTCTAACGCAGCAGTTAGTCGCCCTCGCTTGCCCATTCACCCCGGCGGTGCAACTTGGCGTAAGCGCCCCCTTGGGCCAGCAGGGCAGCGGGCGCGCCTTGCTCCACAATTTGCCCCTTCTCCATGACCACCACGCGGTCGGCGTGTTCGATGGTCGACAAGCGGTGGGCCACGATCAGCGTGGTGCGTCCGTGCATGAGTTTTTCCAAGGCCTCTTGCACCCAACGCTCAGAGGCGTTGTCCAGTGCCGATGTCGCTTCGTCCAAAATCAAAATAGGAGCATCTTTGTAGAGTGCCCGTGCGATGGCCAAGCGTTGGCGCTGGCCGCCCGAAAGTTCATTGGCGTTGTGGCCCAGCAGGGTGTCCATGCCCATCGGCATTTGCACCACATGGCTCCATAGGTTGGCGGCTTCTAAGCTGGCCTGGATGCGAGCTCTGTCGGCGTTTTGACCCAGACACACGTTGGCGGCCACAGTGTCGTTGAGCATGACCACATCTTGGCTAACCAAGGCAAATTGCTGGCGCAAATTGACCAAGTCCCATTGCTCTAAGGGCGTGCCATCCAGACTCACAGTGCCTGCAGTGGGCTGAACGAAACGTGGCAACAACTGAACCAATGTCGATTTGCCCGCACCCGAGGTGCCCACCAGTGCGACCGTCTCGCCAGGTTGGATACTCAGGTTAACCCCGCTCAAAGCAGGCTGGCTGTCGGCGGTGAACTGCAAATGAACATCCGTCCAAGTCACCGAGCCTTTGGCGCGCGGGGTGGTGTAAGTGCCCTGGGTTTCTTCTTTCGCATCGTCAATCAAGTTCAGGCCTCGCTCAAGCGCCGCCAGACCTCGGGTGATGGGGTTCGAAATTTCAGTCAGCCGTTTGATCGGCGCAATCAGCATCAGCATGGCGGTGATGAAGGCCACAAAACCACCTACCGTGGCGCCCGAAGCGCCGTTTTGGCTTTGGTAAAGCGCCATCACCAACACCATGGACAAGGACAAAGCGGCCACCATTTGGGTGAGGGGGGTCATGGCCGCAGAGGCCACCGTCGACTTCAATGCCAAACGGCGCAGGACCAAGGCCAGTTGCTTGAACCGCGCCAATTGATGTTCTTGGCCGCCTTGCAAGCGCACAACACGGTGGGCCAGCACATTTTCTTCAACAACATAAGCCAAATTGTCGGTAGCGTTTTGGCTTTCTTTGGTCAGTTTATAAAGCCGCTTTGAGAGGGCTTTCATGATCCAACTCAGGCCGGGTGCGACCGTGAACACCAGCAGCGTCAGCTTCCAGTTCAGCCACATCAAATAACTGAGCAGGGCGATGAGGGTGAAGCCATCTCGCGTCAAGGCAATCACCGCGGTGACCAGTTGGGCTGCGCCCGATTGGACTTCGTAGACGATGGTGTTGGACAGGGTGCTGGCCGACTGCTTTGAAAAAAGTGACAAATCAGCCCTCATGAGCTGAGCGAACAAACGCGAGCGGAGTTTCTCCATGCCGTCATTGGTGATGCGTGACAGCGCGTATTGCGCCACGAAGTTGGCCAATCCGCGCACCGAAAACAAGCCCAAAACGACGGCGGGAATGACCCACAAGGGGAGTTTGTTTTCTGCAAATCCCTGGTCCAGCAAAGGTTGAAAAAGCGCTGGAATCATGGGTTCGGTCAATGCCCCCACCAGCGTGGCCAAAACAGCCACCGCCCAAATGCCCCGCTGGCTTCCAAAATAGGGCATCAGTCGGCGCAGCCGCGCCCGGATGTTCGGGGTCTGCGTGGGGTTGGGCGGGTTTTGACTCATGGCGTGGATTGTAAGGAAGGCCGTTACGGCGAGAGAAAAGTCATGACTACGGTGTACGATCACGGTTTTCAAGAATTCGACAGTCCTTCCCCTCCCATGAAGATCAATTTAATGCGCATGTTCCCCATGAACTGGATGCTTCAGTGGTTGTTTTTGAGTGCTTTGGCGTTGCCGGCTTGGGCCCAATTTCGCGTTGAAGTGACCGGTGTGGGCATGACCCAATTGCCCGTGGCCATCGTGCCATTCAAGGGGGAGGCTGCGGCTCCCCAAAAGCTGGCCAGCATTGTTCAGTCTGACTTGGAGCGAAGCGGCCAATTCAAAGGTCTGGATGTGGGCGCAGCGGCTTTGGATGAAACCAGCCGACCTGATTGGGGGCCCTGGCGTCAACTTTCCGCCGAGGCCTTGGTGGCCGGTTCAGTGACGCGCTTGGCGGACGGACGTTTTGATGTTCGAGCTCGCTTGTGGGATGCGGTCAAAGGGCAAGAAAAAGGCGACTTCAAAGACACGGTGTCCGCCGCAGACCTGCGCTTGTCAGCGCACCGCATCGCCGACTGGGTTTATCAACAACTCACCGGCACGCCCGGTGCCTTTGCCTCTCGCATCAGCTATGTCACCAAAGCCGGTGGCCGTTATTCGCTTTGGATCGCCGACTCGGATGGCGAAAATGCCAAGGCCGCATTGACCAGCCCTGAGCCAATCATTTCACCTTCCTGGTCACCCAGTGGCGCCCAATTGGCCTATGTATCTTTTGAGTTGCGCAAGCCGGTGGTTTATGTGCACGAATTGGCCACGGGACAACGCCGCGCTGTGGCCAATTTCAAAGGCTCGAACAGCGCCCCAGCTTGGAGTGCGGACGGCAAATCTTTGGCCGCCACACTCAGCCGAGATGGCGGTTCTCAGATTTTCCGCATTGATTTGAATGGCGGCGAGCCTCGCCGGTTGACGCCGCCCGGCGGCATCAACACCGAGCCGGCCTTTTCACCCGACGGTACGGCTTTGTTTTTTGTCAGTGACCGCGGGGGAAGCCCCCAGATCTACCGCATGCCCGCCCAAGGAGGCCCGGCTGAACGCGTGACATTCACGGGCACTTACAATATTTCACCTGCCGTCAGCCCCGACGGTCGCTGGTTGGCCTACATCTCTCGCACAGGCGGCGGTTTCCGTTTGCAACTGATGGATTTGGCCTCCGGCCAAGTGACCGCGCTGACCGATACATCGGCGGACGAGCGTCCCAGCTTCGCGCCGAACAGCCGTTTGCTGGTGTATGCCACCGTCTTTCAAGGGCGCGAGTCCTTGATGACCACCACCTTGGATGGGCGCATCAAAGCCCGCTTGGCGGGGCAAGGTGGCGACATTCGTGAGCCCCATTGGGGCCCGATGCGCAAATGAATTTAGACGTTAAATTGACAAGGAAAATCATGAAAAAAAATCTGTTCGCCAGCTTGTTGTTGGTTTCTCTGTTGGCCGGTTGCGCCTCGGGTGTGAAGCTGGACGATGTGCCGGTGGAAGACAAAGCCGCCACCTCTTCGGGTGCGACCGCGCAAGCCGTTGGCAGCGAACAAAACAACGCGCAGACGGGTGTCGCGTCTGTGGTGGTTGACAAATCCAGCACAGGCATTGGCCCTGTGGGGGTGGCGCATGTGGTGTTTTTTGATTACGACAGCTTTGTGGTGCGTGCCGAAGCGCGCCCTGTGCTCGAAAGCCACGCCCGCTTCTTGCAAGCCAACAAGCAACGCAAAGCCAACTTGGAAGGCCACACCGACGAGCGTGGCGGCCGTGAATACAACTTGGCGCTGGGTCAAAAGCGTGCCGAAGCCGTCCGTCAAGCACTGAGCTTGCTGGGTGTGCCTGACAGCCAAATTGAAGCGGTCAGTTATGGCAAAGAAAAGCCAGCGGCTCAGGGCTCATCTGAAGACGACTTGGCGAAAAACCGCCGAGTTGAAATTCGGTACTGATCGCCATGACCCAGTGCGCCATGACGATCTCGGTGGGGCTTCGCGGGGCACTGGCCATCGTGCTGGCCGGCCTGATGGGCACAGCCCAAGCCGCTTTGTTTGAGGACGAAGAGGCGCGCAGAGCCATCTTGGATTTGCGCCAACGCGTTGAGCAATCCAACACGGTCATCAAAGGCATGGGCGATGAAAACGCCCAGTTGCGCCGTGCCTTGCTCGATTTGCAGGGGCAAATTGAAAGTCTTAAATCCGATTTGTCAAAAAGCCGCGGTGCACAAGAACAACTGGCCCGTGATTTGTCTGAACTGCAGGTTCGCCAAAAAGACCTGCTTTTGGGCTTGGAAGACCGTCTGCGCCGCTCGGATGAGCGCATGCAGCGTCTGGAGCCCGTCAAGGTCAGCTTGGACGGTGCTGAGTTCATGGCCGAACCCGCTGAAAAACGCGAGTACGACGCGGCCATGGAACTCTTTCGCAGTGGCGATTTTGTTGCCGCTCAAACCGGTTTGGGTGCATTTGTGAACCGTTACCGCCTGAGTGGCTATGTGCCCACGGCTTTGTTTTGGTTGGGCAATGCGCAATATGCCAACAAGGACTACAAGGAATCGTTGGCCAATTTCCAAAGAATGTTGAAGTCAACACCGACACACCCTCGTGCCCCCGAAGCCATGTTGGCCATTGCCAACATTCAAATTGAGCTGAAGGACTTGCGGTCGGCCCGCAAGTCTCTGGACGATTTGATCAAAGCGCATCCCACGACCGAGACTGCGGCCACGGCCCGCGACCGCTTGGCGCGTTTGCGCTGAACCTGAACATCTGGACATTCGGGTGATCACGCTCGAGCAACTGCAAATTCAAACCGCGCTGGTGCTGGGACTGACTTTTTTGTTGGCCACACTGGCGGGGGCTTTGTTCCACCGCACGCACTTTTGCACCATGGGGGCCATCAGCGATGGCGTGGTCATGGGCGACTTCACGCGCGCACGTCAATGGGTGCTCGCTGTGGCCGTGGCAGCCTTGGGTTTTGGCGTCATGGCTTGGCAAGGCTTGATCAATCCGAACAACACCATTTACGCGGGCCAACAACTGTCTTGGCTGTCGTTGTTGTTGGGTGGTGCCTTTTTTGGGTCGGGCATGGTGTTGGCATCGGGTTGCGTCAGCAAATCTTTGGTACGTGTTGGTGCCGGCAACTTGAAATCATTGGTCGTGTTGATGGCGGTGGGCATTTCCGCTTTGGCCGCCATGCGTGGGCTGGTCGCGATTTGGCGCGTCAATTCTTTGGATCAAGTGACCGTGGGCACCGGGGCGGGGCCTTTTGTGGGCCAATGGCTGAGCAGCTATACGGGTCTGTCACAGCCCTTGGCGTGGTTGCTTGCAGCTGTTTTGTTTGCTGGCTTGCTGTGCCTTTGGGTGTTCAAAGACCGCCAGTTATTGCGTTGGCCAAACATGGCGCCAGGCATAGGCGTTGGCTTGGTGGTGGTGGCGTTTTGGTGGATTGCAGGTGTCATGGGCTTTGTTGCCGAACACCCTGAGACCTTAGAGCCGGTTTTTTTGGGTTCTGCCAGTGGTCGCATGGAGGCCATCAGCCTCACCGCCCCCGTGGCTTTGTGGTGGGACGCCCTGATGTACCTGAGCGATGGCAGCAAACGTTTGACCCTGGGCATGATGACGGTGCTGGGCTTGGCGCTGGGCTCGTTCATCAGTGCCAAACAACAAGGCTCCTTCCGTTGGGAGGGGTTCACCCAAACCTCTGATTTGACTTTGCACTTGTTGGGTGGCTGCTTGATGGGTGTGGGCGGAGTCATGGCCCTGGGTTGCACCGTTGGCCAAGGTTTGTCTGGCTTGTCGACACTGAGCTTGGGCAGTTTTGTGGCCATCTCGGGCATTGTGTTGGGGGCCGTGGTGGCGCTGAATTGGCAAATGCGGCGAGCGGAGTCTGTATGAACGCAGAGCGGGTACTGCCAAGCGAAGATGAGCGGCGATTTGGGGGCTTGCAAAGGTTGTATGGCGTGCAAGGCGCCCTTCAAATTCGCCAGGCGCATGTGGTGGTGGTGGGCATTGGCGGCGTGGGCTCTTGGGTGGCCGAGGCTTTGGCCCGCAGTGGCGTGGCCCGCTTGACTTTGGTGGACATGGACCACATTGCCGAGTCCAACATCAACCGACAAATTCATGCGCTCACCAGCACCACAGGGCAGTCAAAAGTGGCGGCCATGAAAGAGCGCATTGCCTTGATTCACCCCGATTGCCAAGTCGCGGCCGTGGACGAATTCGTCACCCCTGAAAACTGGCCCACGCTTCTCACGGAAATGCCCGATGCCCTGGTTGATGCGTGCGATCAGGTGCGGGCCAAAGTGGTCATGGCGGATTGGGCTTTGACGCACAAGGTGGGCTTTGTCACGGTGGGCGCGGCAGGCGGAAAGCGTTTGGCGCACAAGGTGGATGTGGACGATTTGTCCAAAATTACCCACGACCCATTGTTGGCCCAAGTGCGTTACCGGTTGCGCAAGCACCATGGTGCTCCGAAGGGCGAAAAACGCATGGGCGTTCGAGGGGTCTTTAGCCGTGAGTCGGTGGCACCACCCGATGCGTCTTGCGCCATCGAGGGCGATGGCACGCTCAATTGCCATGGCTATGGTTCGGTGGTCAGCGTGACGGCTACTTTTGGCATGTGCGCGGCATCAGAAATTTTGAATTTTTTGGCTGAGCGGTCTCTGAAGGCCTCGAAATAACGCTATAATTTGAGTCTTGCTCCAGTGCAATGCCACTGAAGCAAAGGGACCATAGCTCAGTTGGTAGAGCAGCGGACTTTTAATCCGTTTGTCGTGGGTTCGACCCCCGCTGGTCCCACCAATCCAATAAAAAGCACTTTGTATTTCGGTACAAAGTGCTTTTTTCTTGGTCCAACGCCACTTGGCCGCAGACACCCACCGAAAGAATGCCATGAGCAGCCCAAACAATCGCCCAACTGATGTGTCGCCTCGGGCCCTTTGCGAGCCCTGCGCTGGCATTCAGCAGCACTGGCGACGTGCGCCAGGCCATGCTGAGTTGGTGCAAGGCACCAATCGCAAGGTGCAACGCGACGCAGGGCAGGTCACCCTCACGTCTTACCGTTGTGATCGCTGTGGCACGTCGTGGGAATACGAAAACAACAAAGCCAATCAACACGCCGGTTGGCGCGTTGTCTCAGGCGGCCACTTCGAGTAAGTGGGTCAATTCGAGCCATCGCTCCTCTAAGGCGCTCACTTCGTCCGCCAGCGCTTTCAAGCGGCGACCGGCTTCGGCGATCTCGGCTGGCGGCAAAGGGGTACTCAATAGCTGTTCGAGTTGGGCTTTTTCGGCTTCGATACTGGCCATGCGTTGTTCGTTTTGTTCGAGCTCACGCTTCAGGGGACGTGTTTGTGCGGCCAACTGTTGTCGTTTTTGGGCATCCAGTTTGCGTTGCTCGGCGCTGCTGAGACCCGTTGCTGCAGGGGTGCTCGGTTTGCTGGCCTGTTGGGGCGTGATGCTTGCGGCTTCAGGGGCGGATGACACCACAACTGCTGGAGCCGCCGCCACCGAACTGTCGGGCATCGCCGCATCTCGCGCCATGTTTTTGGCTTCTTCGCGCAGGCGTTTTGATTCGTCCAGCAGGTAACGCTGGTAGTCGTCCAAATCGCCATCAAAGGGCTCGACTTTGCCTCGCCCCACCATCCAAAACTCGTCACACACAGCACGCAGCAAAGCGCGGTCATGGCTGACCAGCATGACGGTGCCTTCAAACTCGTTCAACGCCATCGACAGCGCTTCTCGGGTGGCCAAATCCAAGTGGTTGGTGGGTTCGTCCAGCAGCAACAGGTTGGGGCGTTGCCAGACGATCATGGCCAGCACCAGACGTGCTTTTTCGCCACCGCTCATGGTGCCCACGGTTTGTTTGACCATGTCACCCGAAAAATTGAAGGTGCCCAGATAGTTGCGCAAATCCTGCTCACGGCTGGGCTCGCCACTTTGGGGCCCGAGCTCTTTGGCCAGACGAATCATGTGCTCAAGCGGCGTATCGGCAGGGTGCAGCACATCCAGCTCTTGCTGAGCAAAGTAGCCAATGTTCAGCCCTTTGCCCTCGGTCAGCGTGCCCGCCAACAATGGCATGGTGCGGGCGATGGTCTTCACCAAGGTCGATTTGCCTTGGCCGTTGGCCCCCAAAATGCCAATTCGTTGCCCCGCCAAAACCGATTTGCTCACACCTTGCAAAATGGCTTTGGGTGCGTGGTCTACGGTGTAGCCAAAACGGGCTTCGCTGATGGCCAACATCGGATTGGGCAAGTTGTGCGGTTCTTTGAAGCCAAATGTGAACTCGGCTTCGGCCAACAAGGGGGCCACTTTTTCCATGCGCTCGAGGGCTTTGACACGGCTTTGCGCCTGCTTGGCCTTGCTGGCCTGAGCTTTGAATCGGTTGATGAACTTTTGCAGGTGTGCGATCTTGTCTTGTTGCTTGGCAAATGACGCCTGCTGCAACTCCATTTGTTGCGCGCGCAAGATCTCGAAAGCGCTGTAATTGCCGCCATAACGCGTCAATTTGGCGTGCTCGATGTGCAAGGTGACATCGGTGACCGCATCCAAAAATTCACGGTCATGGCTGATCACAATCATGGTGCCGGCATAGCGTTGCAACCAGGCCTCCAGCCAGACCAAGGCATCCAAATCCAAGTGGTTGGTCGGCTCGTCCAGCAACAAAATATCGGAGGGGCACATCAGCGCACGGGCCAATTGCAAGCGCATGCGCCAGCCGCCTGAAAAACTGTTCACGGGCTGGTTCAGTTCATCGACTCGAAAGCCGAGACCCAAAATCAGCGCCTCGGCGCGGGGCAAGGCATCGTGGTCCCCGGCGTCAGCCAAGTCGGTGTACACGTGCGCCATTTCCATGCCGTCCCCAGAGGCTTCGGCCAATACCAGTCGCGCGCGCAACTCGGCCAGTCGGGTGTCGCCTTCCAGCACAAACTCTGAAGCAGGCTGATCGGTCTCGGGCATGTTTTGCGCCACTTGCGCCATGCGCCAAGCCTTGGGCATGTCAAAGTCGCCACCGTCTTCGTGCAAGGTGCCATTGAACAGCGCAAACAAGGTCGATTTGCCGGCGCCGTTGCGTCCCACCAGCCCCACCTTTTCACCGGGGTTCAGGGTGACCGAGGCTTGGTCCAACAGCACTTTGGTGCCTCGGCGAAGGGTGACGTTTTTCAGATTGATCATGGGGGCGCAATGCCGGTCAGGCCGGTCTCGTGTTCTCAGTAAATGGCCGCCTCTTGGGGGCGGCAGGTTGTGCCATTGGCGTGTGGCCCAGCAGGCTCAAGGTGGGTCAGTGCAAGTTGGCGATGGCCTCGCGGGTCAGCAGCAAGACTTGGTCATCGCCCGAGCTGGTGTCCAGCCAAGTGGTTTCCAATTGAGGGAAAGCAGCTTCAAAGTGCTCGCGCTCATTGCCAATTTCCAGCACCAGCACCGCATGCGCCGTCATGTGCTTTGGCGCGTCGCGCAACAACTGGCGCACAAAGTCCATGCCATCGGTGCCACCGGCCAAGGCCAATCGCGGTTCGGCCAAGTATTCGGCAGGCAAAGCCGCCATGCTGGCTTGGCAAACATAGGGCGGGTTGCACAGCACCAAATCAAAACCGCCTTTGAGCGCCTTCAGGCCATCGCTCTCGACCAACTGAATGCGTTCTTGCAGACCGTGGCGCGCCACATTGATGGCGGCCACCTCTAATGCATCTGCAGAAATATCGGCTCCAGTCACTTGCACTTCGGGCCAAGCCAATGCAGCCAACACCGCCAAGCTGCCATTGCCGGTGCACAGGTCCAGCACCTCACGGGTTTGGTCGCTCAGCCATGCATCGATGGTGCCATCGGCCAGCACCTCGGCAATCAAGCTGCGCGGAACAATGGCCCGTTCGTCAATGTAGAACGACACGCCCTGCAACCAAGCTTCGCGCGTCAGGTATGCGGCAGGTTGGCGTGTGGCGATGCGCTGGGCCACCAGCGCAGCGCAGGTGGCTTGTTGTTCGGGGGTGATCGCTTGCTGGCCCACCTCCTCCAGTTCGGTATCCAGTGGCAGGTTCAGCTTCCACAGCACCAGCCAGACGGCTTCGTCAAAGGCATTCAGCGTCCCGTGGCCAAAAGCGACGCCAGCTTGGGCCAACTCTTCGGCCGCTTGCGCGATCAAGCCCGAAACGGTCATGGCCTTCATGCAGCGACAGCCAGGTTGAGTTGTTCCAGGGTGCGGCGGTAGATGGCTTTGAGCGGTGCCATGTCGCTCACAGCCACATGTTCGTTGACTTTGTGGATAGTGGCGTTGGGCGGCCCCATCTCGATCACTTGCGGGCAAATTTGCGCGATGAAACGCCCATCGCTGGTGCCCCCCGTGGTGGAGAGTTCGGTCTTGAGCCCGGTTTCGTCGGCAATGGCTTTTTGCACAGCGGCCACCAGTGTGCCCGGTGTGGTCAAAAAGGGCAGTCCACCAAGAGTCCACTTGAGGTCGTAAGCCAAGCCATGTTTGTCGAGTACGGCTTGCAATCGCTCTTGCAAACTCTCGGGGGTGGACTCGGTGCAAAAACGGAAGTTGAAGTCGACCACACAGTCGCCGGGGATGACGTTGCTCGCGCCGGTGCCCGCGTGAATGTTGCTGACTTGCCAACTGGTTGGCGGAAAGAAGGCATTGCCTTCGTCCCAGCGCAAACCCACCAACTCGGCTAAAGCAGGGGCCAAGCGGTGGATGGGGTTGTCGGCCAAGTGCGGGTAAGCGATGTGGCCTTGCACCCCTTTCACGGTCAACTTGCCACTCAGGGTGCCGCGTCGGCCATTTTTGATCATGTCGCCGGTTTTTTGCACCGAGGTGGGTTCGCCCACGATGCAAAAGTCTGGCGCTTCCCCGCGAGCTTTGAGTTGCTCGCACACCACCACGGTGCCATCCACCGCGGGGCCTTCTTCGTCGCTGGTCAACAAAAAAGCAATGCCTAACGCCGGGTTCGGGTTGTGTGCCAAAAACTCTTGCACTGCCACCACCATCGCAGCCAACGATGTTTTCATGTCACTGGCGCCGCGTCCAAAGAGCTTGCCGTCTTTGTGCGTGGGGGTAAACGGGTCGCTGTCCCATTGCGTCAAGGGGCCGGTGGGCACCACATCGGTGTGTCCGGCAAAGGCCAAGGTTTGGCCTGAGGTGCCCGCACGTTTGGCCCAGAGGTTGCGCACCCGAAAAGGCGCAGCGCCTGAATCCATGTTTTCGCAGACAAAGCCCAGGGGTTGCAAAGCAGCCGTGATGAGGTCCATGCAGCCCGCGTCGTCGGGCGTGACCGAAGGCTTGGCAATCAATTGCTCGGCCAAGCGAAGGGTGTCGTGGCAAGTGGTCATGCGAAAGCCTTTTGCGGATGAGCCCGCACAAATCGGGCGATGCGTTGGGCCGCTTCTAGGCACTCTGCGGTTTCAGCCACCAGTGCCATTCGGATGCGTCCTTGGCCAGGATTTTTGCCATTGAACTCGCGTGCCAAATAACTGCCCGGCAACACGGTGACGCCCTCGGCTTCGTACAAGGCTTTGGCAAACGCAGCATCGTCGTCGTGCCAGCCCGCGGGAACGCCCGCCCACAGGTAGAAACTGGCATCGGGCAGGGCCACATCCAACACCTCGGCCAACACCGGGGTGACTTGTGCAAATTTCGCGCGGTATTGGTTGCGGTTGTCCAGCACATGCGATTCGTCGGCCCATGCGGCAACGCTGGCGGCTTGAACCACCGGGCTCATGGCACTGCCGTGGTAAGTGCGGTACAGCAAAAACGGCTTGATGAGCGCGGCATCACCCGCCACAAAACCACTGCGCAAACCGGGCACGTTGCTGCGTTTGCTCAGGCTGGTGAAGGCGATCAAGCGTTTGAAGTCGGTGCGCCCCAATTGGTGCGCGGCCTCGAGTCCGCTCAAGGGCGGTTCATCGCGGAAATAAATTTCGCTGTAGCACTCGTCAGAGGCGATCACAAAGCCGTGCTGGTCGGACAGGTCAAACAGTTTTTTCCATTCAGACAGCGGCATGACCGCGCCCGTGGGGTTGCCGGGTGAGCAGACAAACAACAATTGGGTTCGCGCCCACACCTCGGCGGGCACGCTGTCCCAGTCGTTGGCAAAGTTGCGAGCCGGGTCGCTGGGCACGTAATAAGGTGTGGCCCCCGCCAACAGGGCTGCGCCTTCGTAGATTTGATAAAACGGGTTCGGGCTGACCACAGTGGCGCCCACACGGGTGGGGTCGATCACGGTTTGGGTCAAGGCAAACAAGGCTTCGCGTGAGCCGTTCACGGGCAAGACTTGGGTGGCAGGATCCAAGCTCAATTGGTAGCGGGTTTTTAACCAGTCGGCGCAAGCCTTGCGCAGTGCGGGTTCGCCCGCTGTGGCGGGGTAGGCCGACAAGCCGGTGCCAACCGCCGCCTTCAAGGCCTCTTGAATGAAAGCGGGCGTGGCATGTTTGGGCTCGCCAATGCCCAAGCTGATGGGCTTGAGATTGGGGTTGGGCGAGACGCCCGCAAACAGTTGTTTCAGCCGCTCAAAAGGGTAAGGCTGCAGCTTGGTGAGAAGGGGATTCATCCCCCGATTATCCGGGATCGTTCGAACAGGTTCGCTGGGTTAATATTCAAGGCTGATCGGATTGCCTGACTTCGGGCTTTTCGGGCAGAGTGATGGCCTCAAATGTCGTCATTTTGTATTCTCTTTTTAGAATGTCCTGACCGCCGTGCGCCTCAATTCCATCAAGCTTTCAGGCTTTAAATCATTCGCCGAGCCGACCAACTTTTTGCTGCCAGGCCAACTGGTGGGGGTGGTCGGTCCCAATGGTTGCGGCAAGTCCAACATCATGGACGCCGTGCGCTGGGTGCTGGGCGAGTCCAAAGCGTCCGAGCTGCGTGGCGAATCCATGCAGGACGTCATTTTCAATGGCACCAACACACGCAAGCCCGCCAGTCGCGCCAGCGTTGAGTTGGTGTTTGACAACGCCGACCACCGTGCGGGCGGACAGTGGGGTCAGTTTGCCGAGATCGCGGTGAAACGCGTGCTGACCCGTGACGGCAACAGTAGCTACTACATCAACAACCAACCGGTGCGTCGGCGCGATGTGCAAGATGTGTTCTTGGGCACCGGTTTGGGCCCTCGTGCCTACGCCATCATTGGTCAGGGCACCATCAGCCGCATCATCGAATCGCGCCCCGAAGAGTTGCGCTTGTTCTTGGAAGAGGCTGCTGGGGTTTCTAAATACAAAGAGCGCCGCCGCGAGACCGAAAACCGTTTGTCGGATACCCGCGAAAACTTGACCCGGGTGGACGACATCCTGCGTGAACTCAATGCCAACCTCGAAAAGCTTGAAAAGCAGGCCGAAGTGGCACAACGCTACAACACGTTGCAGGCCGACAGCACCCTCAAACAACACCAGTTGTGGTTTTTGAAGCGGCGCGATGCCGAGGCTGACCAAGGTCGCATGAAGTCCGATGTGGACAAAGCCGTCAACGACCTCGAGTCACGAATGGCTGATTTGCGCCATGTTGAGGCCGATTTAGAAACCATTCGCCAAGCGCATTACGCGGCAGGTGATCAGGTCAACCAAGCCCAAGGCGCGTTGTATGAAGCCAGTGCCGAAGTCGGTCGCTTGGAGGCCGAGATCCGGTTTGTGGTGGAAGGCCGGCAACGCGCGGAGCAGCGTTTGCAGCAATTGGTGGAGCAAACCGAGCAATGGCGCACGCGCAGCCAAGATGCGCAAATTGAAATCGAAAACTTGGCCGAACAAGCGGCCATGGCCGAAGACCAGAGCATGACCTTGGCGGCCCAAGTCGAGGACCAAGCCATGGCCTTGCCGGATTTGGAAGAAGCCTTGCGCAAATCGCAAGACGATGCCAACGCCCAGCGCGCCCATGTGGTTCAGGTGCAGCAACAAATTGGGGTGTTGGCGGCTGACCAGCGCAACGTAGAAGAACAATCACGCCAACTCGAGCAGCGCCGCGAAAGACTGCTGTCCGATCGCAACGCATTGGCCGCTCCCGATGAAGCGCGTCTGCACCAATTGCAAGAACAACTGGCCCAGGCTGAAGCGCAATCGGCTGAATCTGAAGCCCGTTTGCACGAATTGCAAGAGCAAGTGCCGCTGCTCGACGAAGACCGTCGTGTGCGCCAAACCGCGGTCAACGACGAATCTGCCCGTCTGGCCGATTTGAGTGCCCGCATTGAAGCCCTCAAGGCCTTGCAAGAAAAAGTCCGCACCGATGGCAAGCTCAAGCCTTGGCTGTCCAAGCACGGCATGGACGGCCTCGAAGGCTTGTGGAGCCGAATCCACATCGAGTCGGGCTGGGAAAACGCACTCGAATCCGCGTTGCGTGAACGCCTGTCGGCGCTTGAGGTGTCGCGTCTGGACATGGTGCGTTCGTTTGCCAACGATGCCCCGCCAGCCAAGTTGTCGTTTTTCACTTCGCCACTCGCGTCCAGTGCGTCGCAGCGGCAGGGCCTGCCCAGTGGCTGCCGCCCGTTGGCTGACTACTTGCGCATTTCAGATGCTGGTTTGTCTGCGTTGCTGAGCGATTGGTTGCAAGGTTGCTTGACCGCCACAAGCATGGAAGAAGCCCTCACCTGGCGCAGCCAACTCAAGCCCGGTGAAACCTTGTTCGTGCAGGCGGGTCACGCGATTGACTTGAACAGCGTGGTGTTTTACGCGCAAGATTCTGAGCAAGCCGGCTTGTTGGCGCGCGCCCAAGACATCGAAAATCTCGACAAGCAGCAACGTGCCCAAACCCTGATTGCTGAAGAAAGCCGCAGCGCTTTGGTGCGTGCTGAGGCGGCTTATGCCGACGCTTCCCAGCGCCTAATTACCGTGCGCCGTGAAGCCAGTGAGGGGCAATCGCGTACCCACGAATTGCAAGTCGAAACCCTGCGCTTGTCGCAGTTGGTGGCGCAAACCCGTGCCCGCAGTGAGCAAATCAACAACGATTTGGCCGAAGTCGAAGCTTTGCTGGACGAGTTGCAAGAGCGCCGCGTCACGGCTGAGGCCCGATTTGAAGAGCTGGACATGCAACTGGCCGACACGCAAGAGCGTCACGCCCAGTTGGACGAACGTGTGATTGAAGCCGAGCGCAAGTTGGCCGAGTGCCGTGAGCAACAACGCAGTTTAGAGCGGCGTGCTCAAGAGGCGCAGTTCTCGCAACGCAGCTTGGATGCCCGACGCGCCGAGCTCAATCGCACCATCGAAACGGCGCAACAACAGGCCGCCAACATCGAAGCCGAAATGCAGCGTGCTCGCGATGAGTTGAGCCGCTTGACCGACGCTGCCGCCCAAGCCGGTTTGCAAAATGTGCTGGCCCTCAAACTTGAGCGTGAACAGGCCTTGGGGGCTTGCCGCAGTGCCTATGACGACCTGACTGCCAAACTGCGGGCGAGTGATGAACGCCGTGTGGGCTTTGAGCGCGAACTCGACCCATTGCGCCAACGCATCACCGACTTGCAACTCAAAGAACAAGCCGCGCGCTTGGGGTTAGAGCAATACACGCAACTGCTCGCCGATGCACAAGCCGACCTCGAGGCGGTGGCCCAGTCCATCGATGCAGGGCAAGTGCGTGTGACCGGTTTGCAAAGTGAGATTGACCGCATCAACCGTGAAATCGCGGCGCTGGGGCCTGTCAACTTGGCGGCATTGGAAGAGTTGGCCACTTCTCGTGAGCGCAAAGTGTTCTTGGACTCGCAATGCGCCGACTTGACCGATGCGATGAACACCTTAGAGGATGCGATCAAGAAAATTGACGCTGAAACCCGAGACTTGCTGGGGGGCACCTTCAAGATCGTCAACGAGCATTTCAGCCGCATGTTCCCTGAGCTGTTTGGTGGCGGCAATGCGCGATTGGTGATGACGGGTGATGAGATTTTGGACGCCGGTGTGCAAGTGTTGGCGCAGCCGCCTGGCAAGAAAAACCAAACCATTCACCTGCTCTCAGGCGGTGAAAAAGCCCTGACCGCCATCGCGCTGGTGTTCGCGATTTTCCAATTGAATCCGGCGCCATTTTGTTTGCTGGACGAGGTGGATGCGCCACTGGACGATGCCAACACCGAGCGCTATGCCAAGTTGGTGGCGGGCATGGGCAAAGAAACCCAGTTTTTGTTCATCAGCCACAACAAGATTGCCATGGAAATGGCCGAGCAGCTGATTGGCGTGACCATGCAAGAGCAGGGGGTCTCGCGCATTGTGGCTGTGGACATGGAGTCTGCAGTGTCTATGGCCGACATGGCCTGAGGTCTTGAATGATGTTGAGTTCAATGAGTTCATTGCAATTGAGTTTGGTGGGCATTGGTGTGCTGACCTTGGGGGCTGTGGTTTTGTACAACCACTGGACCTCGCGCAAAAACGAGCCTCGCCAAGCCGACCCTTTGATCGATCCCGTGGCCACTGCGCCCGAACTCGAGTCTGAAGACACCGCGCCGCCTGAACCCATCTTGACCGATGACTTCACCAACTTGCCCCAACCTGAACGCAAGGCCCAGTTGGACGCGCTGATCGACGTGATTGCGACCCTTGAAGTTGACCACCCGGTCTCGGGCGACGCCGCGCTGGCCGCCATGCCGGTGACACGCCGCGTGGGCACCAAGCCGTTTCATGTGGAAGGCTGCAGCGAGCTGAGCGGTGAATGGGAGCCGATGGTGGCTGGCCGCCGTTACTCGGCTTTTCAGGCGGGGGTGCAATTGGCCAACCGCATGGGGCCACTCAACAACATCGAGTTTTCTGAGTTTGTCATCAAGACTCAGGCCTTTGCCGATGCGGTGGGCAGCGGCGCCAATTTCAGCGACATGATCGACGAAGTGGCCCGCGCTCGTGAATTGGACCAATTTGCCAGCGCGCATGACGCTCAACTCAGTTTTACCTTGTGCGCCCGCGCTGCGGCTTGGAGCCCCGGCTACATACAACAACATGCCGCACGTTTGGGCTTTGTGGCGGGCGTGATTCCGGGGCGCATGGTGTTGCCGTCGGCAGTGCCGGGTTTGCCGCCGGTGTTGTCGTTGACTTTTGACACCCAAGCTGCCATGGCCGACGACCCGGCCTTGTCGGCCATTCGCGAGTTTTCGCTCAGCTTGGATGTGCCGCAAATTGCGCGCGAAGACCAACCCTTTGAACAACTGCGTGATGCAGCCCGTTTGCTGTCTGAGCACATGGATGGCGTGGTGACCGATGGCAACGGGCAGGTCCTGGGCGAAGATGTTTTGGACCAAATTGCCAGCGACTTGCAGCAACTGTATGACGCTCTCGATGCGCGTGAGCTCTCTGCAGGCTCGCCGCAAGCGCGTCGGTTGTTTTCCTGATTCAGGCTCATCACCATGTCCCAATCGGACTTGTTTGGCGAAGCCCCGACTGAGGTCTACGCCAAGGCAGAGCAGTTGCGTGCAAGCTTGCACCACCACGCGCACGCTTATTACACGCTCGACGCACCTGAAATTCCTGACGCCGAATACGACCGCTTGTTTCGTGAGTTGCAGGCCCTCGAGTTGGCCCACCCCGAGCTGTTGACCGCCGATTCACCGACGCAACGTGTGGGCGGAAAGGTGTTGGACGCCTTTGCGGTGGTGCACCATGCCGTGCCGATGTTGAGCATTCGCACCGAGACAGACACCGAGGCCAGTGGGGCGGAAGCTTTTGATGCGCGTATTCGCAAAGAGCTGGGTATGGCGGCCGAAGATCCTGAGGTTGAGTATGTGGCCGAACTGAAATTTGACGGTTTGGCCATGAGCTTGCGTTATGAACATGGCCTGCTGGTGCAGGCGGCCACGCGCGGCGATGGGGAAACCGGTGAAGAGGTCACGGCCAATATCCGCACCATTGGGCAAATTCCACTTCGCTTGCCGGCAGATGCCCCAGAGGTGTTGGAAGTGCGGGGCGAGGTTTACATGCGCCGCGATGATTTCGAGGCCTTGAACGAGCGACAACGGCAGCGCATTGTTGACGGTGTCAAAGGCGAAAAAACCTTTGTCAATCCGCGCAATGCGGCTGCTGGCGCGGTGCGCCAGCTCGATTCAGGGATCGCTGCCGAGCGACCGCTGAGTTTTTTTGCCTATGGACTGGGCGCCATTTCGGCCGCTCCTGAAGGGCATATGCGTTGGTCAACGCATTACGACATGCTGCAGCAGTTCAAGCATTGGGGCTTTCCTGTCGCCCACCAAACGGCTTGCGTGCAAGGATCTGCGGGCTTGGTGTCGTTTCACAAAAACATGGCCGCTGCGCGCGATGCTTTGCCGTTTGACATTGACGGGGTGGTCTACAAGGTCAACGACTTAGAGTTGCAAAACCGCTTGGGTTTTGTCACCCGCGAGCCTCGCTGGGCGGTGGCCCACAAATACCCGGCGCAAGAAGAAATGACCACGGTGCAGGCCATCGATGTTCAGGTGGGGCGCACCGGCAAGCTCACCCCCGTCGCCAAACTGGCGCCGGTGTTTGTGGGCGGCGTGACGGTCACCAACGCCACGCTGCACAACGAGTTAGAAGCTCGCCGCAAAGATGTGCGGGTGGGCGACACCGTGATCGTGCGGCGTGCAGGCGATGTGATTCCCGAGGTGGTCTCGGTGGTGCTGGACCGTCGGCCCAGCGATGCGGCGCAGTTCACCATGCTCACGCATTGTCCGGTTTGCGGAAGTTTGGCCGAACGCGAGGAGGGCGAGGCCGATCATCGTTGCAGCGGTGGCTTGTTTTGTAGCGCCCAGCGAAAGCAAGCCATTTGGCACTTTGCCCATCGGCGCGCCATGGACATTGAGGGCTTGGGCGATAAGTTGGTCGACCAATTGGTGGATTCTGGGCAGGTCAAAACACTGGCGGATTTGTACCACTTGAAGCTGGACGATGTGGCCCAGATGGACCGGATGGCCGAAAAGTCGGCCGTCAATTTGTTGCAGGCCTTAGAGCAATCCAAGCAAACCACTTTGGGTCGCTTTTTGTTCAGCTTGGGCATACGGCATGTGGGCGAGGCCACGGCCAAAGAGTTGGCGCGGCATTTTGGCCAACTCGATGCCATCATGGCCGCCAGCGAGGACGCTTTGTTGCAAGTGGCCGATGTCGGGCCTGTCGTGGCGCACAGCATTCGCACGTTTTTCGACCAAGCGCACAACCGCGAAGTGGTGCAGGCGCTGCGCGATGCCGGCATTGGGTGGGCCGAAGGCGATGCGTTGGCCCCGACCGAAATGCCTTTGGCCGGTATCACGGTGGTATTGACCGGCACGCTGCAAAGCATGGGCCGCGACGAAGCCAAAGAAAAACTGGAAGCTTTGGGGGCCAAAGTGGCCGGCTCTGTGAGCAAAAAAACCCATTACGTGGTGGCCGGTGCTGAAGCGGGCTCCAAGCTGGAGAAGGCGCAAGCCTTGGGCGTGCCTGTGCTGGACGATGCAGGCTTAGCGGTGTTGTTGCGAGGGGAAAAACCATGACGGTCAGAGACATTCTCAAAATGGGCGATGCCCGACTGCTGCGCGTGGCCGAGCCGGTAAAGACATTTGGTACGCCCGAATTGCATGCGTTGTTGGCCGATATGCGAGAGACCATGGCCGCCGTCAATGGCGCCGGCCTGGCGGCCCCGCAAATCGGGGTCAATTTGCAAGTGGTCATTTTCGGTGGCACGGCACGCAACCCCCTTTACCCTGACCGACCCTTGGTGCCGCCCACGGTGCTCATCAATCCGGTGATCACTGCTTTGGGCCCAGACGAGGAGACCGACTGGGAAGGCTGCTTGTCGGTGCCGGGATTGCGCGGCAAGGTGCCACGTTGGTCGCATATTCGCTACACCGGCGTAGACGAAAAAGGACAAGCCATTGACCGTACGGTCGATGGCTTTCATGCCCGCGTGGTGCAACACGAGTGCGACCACCTGATCGGCAAGCTTTACCCCATGCGGGTGCGCGACTTCACGCAGTTTGGCTACACCGAGGTGCTGTTTCCTGAAATCAGCGCAGCAGAAGACGATTGACGCAGGAAAACTGCATCGCCCGGTCAGGGCGAGCATTCAGGAGAGGCCTAGGCTAGGCCAAGGCCCCGTTAGTTTTTAGAGCCGTGCGCCAAGGCCCGCTCGCGGCTGGCGGCCAATGCGGAGGCATCCGGCGCTGCCAGGCTCCAGCCTTGCATGTGGTCCAGGCTGATGTCTGTCAGGGCATCGATCCACGCGGCATTGTTGTTAAGGCACGGGATGTAGCGGAAGCTCTCGCCGCCCGCATGCAAAAACGCCTCTTGCGCTTCTTGCTGAATTTCTTCCAGGGTTTCTAAGCAATCGCTGGTGAAGCCAGGGCAGATCACATCGACATTTTTCACACCCTGTTGGGCCATGGCGATCAGGGTGGGTTCGGTGTAGGGCTCGAGCCATTTGGCCTTGCCAAAGCGCGACTGGAAGGTCAGCTTGTATTGGGTTTTGCTCAGGCCCAAGGCTTCAGCCAACAGGCGGCCTGTTTTCATGCACTCGCAGTGGTAGGGGTCACCCAATTGGAGTGTGCGCTCGGGCACACCATGAAAGCTCATGACCAATTGCTCGGCTTGGCCATGCGTCGCCCAATGATCGCGCACCGTTTGCGCCAGCGCTTGGATGTATCGCGGATCGTCGTGGTAGTGGTTGACAAAGCGAAACTCAGGAATCAATCGGGTTTTCAAGCCCCAGTGGTAAACCGCATCGAACACGCTGGCCGTGGTGGTGCCGCTGTATTGGGGATAGGCGGGCACGATCAACACGCGCTGCACGCCTTCAGATTTGAGTGCGCTGAGTTGTTCTTGCACAGAGGGCTGGCCATAGCGCATGGCGTAACGCACCGTCACGTTGTGACCCCGCTCTTGCAAGGCCACTGACAGCGACTGCGCTTGTTGTTCGGTGAACACCTTGAGGGGGGAGCCACCGGGCGTCCAGATGCTGGCGTATTTGGCGGCCGATTTTTTGGGGCGCACCCGCAAAATGATGCCGTGCAAGATCAGCCACCAAATGGGCTTGGGGATTTCGACCACCCGACTGTCGCCCAAAAACTCGGCCAAATAACGACGCAACGCAGGCGCGGTGGGCGCACTGGGCGTGCCCAAATTGCAATACAAAATAGCCGTGCGTGGAGCCTGACCATGCTGAAAGGAAGGTTCTTTTTGGAATGCCATGTCGGGTATTCTCCCTCACCATGATCGACATTTCTCGAATTCGTGCCATTACCCTTGATCTGGATGACACCTTGTGGCCTATCTGGCCCACCATTCACCGTGCCGAGGAGGTCCTGAGCCAATGGCTCATGCAGCACGCCCCGGCCACAGCCATTTTGTCGGGGCAGCCCGACATCAAGAAAGCCGTTAGAGAGGACATTAATGCCCGCCATGCCGACAAGGCGCACGACTTGTCATTTCTTCGTCTCGAGGCGATTCGGGCCTTGCTGCTGCAGGCGGGCGATCCGGCGCATTTGGCCGAACCTGCTTTTGAGGTCTTCTTTGCCGAACGGCAGAGGGTGGACCTGTTCGAGGATGCCCTGCCGGCATTGGCTTTTTGGCACCAGCGCTACCCCATCGTGGCGCTGTCCAATGGCAATGCCGATGTTCGCCGTGTGGGCATCGGCACTTTTTTTCATGCCAGCGTGAGCGCCAAATCACTGGGGGTCGCCAAACCTGAATTGCCCATATTTTTGGCCGGAGCCGAGGCCGCAGGCGTGCAACCGCACGAGGTTTTGCACATTGGAGATGACGCGCACGCCGATGCATGGGGAGCCCTGAGGGCTGGCATGCAAGTGGCTTGGCTCAATCGAGAAGGTCACGAATGGCGCTATGGTGACACCCGTCCCCACCTGGAGGTGCAAGACTTGCACGCTCTGTGTGGCTGTTGGCCCGAATACAACACCGAAGGAAGATAAATGACTTTGAAGATTTATGGCATTGGTGCTTCTCGCGCTGTGCGCCCTATTTGGACTGCGATCGAGTTGGGCGTGCCTTTTGAGCACATTCCTACGCCTTTTCAGGGTGGTGCCACGCGCACCCCAGAATTTTTGGCGATCAACCCCAACGGCCATATTCCGGTGTTGGTCGATGAGCGCCCCGAAGGGGCCGTGACGGTTTGGGAAAGCATGGCCTGCGCCCTGTACATCGCCCGTGTGCATGGCAAGGCTGATGGTCAGTCGATTGCCCCCGCCACAGCGCGCGAAGAAGCAGAAGCTTTGCGTTGGAGCTTTTGGACGGTGTCTGAGCTTGAAAAAGACGCGCTCACGGTACTCATGCACCGCATGGTCATGCCCGTGGAGCAACGCAAGCCTGAATTGGTCGACCAGGCCGAAAGCCGCCTGAAAGTGCCGTTGGCTGTATTAGAAAATCATCTGCAATCCCAACAGGCCCGAGGCGAGCACTTCCTGGCCGCCAACCGCATGACGGTGGCCGATGTGTGTGTCGCCAGTGTGGGCAGTTGGCTGCGTCCGGCTGAGGCCTTGTTGGCGCAATACCCGACGCTGTCGAAGTGGGTACACGGGTGTGCTGACAGTGCGGGCCACAAACAGGCGCGCGCCATGAAGTAAGGCTGAGGTGTGGCTGAGGCGAAGCTGTGGTGTGGTGCTGGGCGACTTAAAACCGCCCCAGCGCCTGCATCTTCCACGCCAGCCACAGTTTGCGCAGCGGGGTGAGGGCGATGCGCTGGTGCAGCACCTGAAATCCAGAGGCCTCAATTTCGCAGAGCAAGGTTCGGTAAATGCTGGCCATCATCAGGCCTGGCTTTTGGGCGCGGCGGTCGGCCGCCGGCAACAAAGCCAAGGCTTCGTCGTAGAGGGATTGGGCGCGTTCGGTCTGAAACTTCATCAAGGCCGTGAAGCCCTCTGAATAAGTGCGTTGCAGCAAGTCTTGGGCTTTCACACCAAAGCGTTGTTGTTCATCGAGCGGCAAATAAATGCGGCCACGCATGGCGTCTTCGCCCACATCTCGGATGATGTTGGTCAACTGAAACGCCAAGCCCAATTTGTGCGCGTAAACCGTGGTCGCGTCGTCGGTTTGGCCAAAAATGCGCGCCGCCACTTCACCCACAATGCCAGCCACAAGATGGCAATACTTGGACAAGCCCGCAAAGTCCAGGTAGCGGGTTTGGTTCAGGTCCATTTGGCAGCCTTCAATGACCGCCAACAGATGCCGGCTTTCGATGCCAAAAGCTTGTGTGTGCGGCATCAGCGCGTGCATCACAGGGTGAGAGGGCTGACCTGCATAGGCTTGCTGCACTTCTTTTTGCCACCAAGCTAATTTGGTGGCGGCGACACTGGAGTCGCTGATTTCATCGACCACATCGTCGACTTCACGGCAAAAAGCATAAAAAGCCGTGATGGCGGCCCGCCGATCTGGCGGCAGAAAAAGAAAGGCGTAATAAAAGCTGCTGCCGGAGGCGGCGGCCTTTTGCTTGACGTAGTCGGGCGGCGTCATGGGGTGGGGTTTTCGCACCCAAAACAGCGCATCAAGCCACCGCGCGCCCAGACAATTTCACAAACAATTGGCCCAGCGTGGCTGGCGATCCCCAGCCCAGGGCCAGTTGCCAAAACAGCCCTCGCAAGTCTCGGCGCGAGATCTTGATGTGTTCGGTCAGAGCCCCAGGCCCTTTTTGCCTGAGTAGGGCCAACGTTTGGGCCCC
>JACCDN010457486.1_pt1 | contig 32422 bp, 29 predicted proteins | sample 7441691 | NCBI WGS metagenome assembly JACCDN01 (sample SAMN15323439, study PRJNA562643) | freshwater metagenome | isolation source: river surface water | place: USA:Blue River Watershed | collected 2017-08-16
AAGGTCATGCCACCATACATTTTAAATGGTGATGACATGAAAGACTCGGACGATGATTGATTTGGCATCACATTATTATTTGGCGAGTAAGCTTTTTCTCTTCTTCTACGAAAAATTCTGGCAAACATCAAATCCCCCTATGAAACAGTTTACTTAAATCTCAATTTGTAATCAGATACTTATATCAATATACAAAGTTGGTGCCGCTCCAACTCAACCAAGACGCAACCAAGTGTTTATGAAATGAATAAGTGACTAGTAATCTATAGACAGCAAAAATCGTCTCAACATGACACGTTTGGGATTAAAACGCGTTTGCTCGAATCGCCCAAAAATAGACAACAAAAAACAAGCTGCTGCTGTTAATTGCAATGATTCAGTTGTTAGCTACTTTACAAATAATTCTCGCTAGCCTTACAGCAACGTTTTCCAACTGGACTTTCAATAATACGATTTACAAGACAGGGCTACTTTAACAAAAAAATAAAATAGCTATTGGTCGAGTGAAACTTAGAGCACACATTACACTCGTCGTAAAATTGCCAATGTCTGTTTACTTATATTCCAACGACTGCAATAATTAATTCATGACAAAATTTTTATGTATCACAATTCTTATTTTTGCCAAGATCAACACGGCATCCGCTTTTGAACGTATTCTTTTTTTGGGGGATTCTCATTCTTACGGTCAATGCGGAAAAGTTCTAGATAAATACTTTCGTTCGATTGCTCAAGAGGTTGTCTCGGTTTCAAGCTGTGGCTCTTCACCATCAACATGGACCACACAAGGAAAAAATTTTAAAACAACAAATTGCGGTTATTGGCGCAAAGATAATCGCAGCGAAACTCGAGTCAAATCTCATCAGCTCAATTCTCATCAAAATGAAGACCAGGATTTCAACCCTGATTTAACAGTCATCTCACTTGGTACAAATATTTTATCAAGTCAGACGAGCATAAATAGAGAATTGCCTCAAATTAAAAAAATGGCTGAGCTTGCGAAAAAAAATGGTCGAGAGTGCATTTGGATTGGCCCGCCCGATTTACAAAAAAATCCTTTTAAATCTAATTTAAAAAAAGGAATTGAAGAGATTAGGTCAACTGTTGAAGCCGCTTCATGCAAGTTTATCGATTCCACTCAGTTGACAAAATACCCACCTGGAAACTCAGATGGCATTCACTATGGACCAACAGAGTCTCGACAGTGGGGCGAAGCAATTCAACATGAAATTGATAAAAAATTAAAACTAGATTCCGCCACTATGAAAAGGCCGTCGAGTAGTCCGAAAAAGAAAGAGCCCATAGAAACTGGCACCAACTAATTTTCTGATGGACGGGGTTGAGTAGCCTTGTACTTCTACTTTAAAAGATAAATAAAATCATCTCTGGTCAGGGCATAATCACTGGATACATTGACGTCTTCTAACATCTCATCGACACCAAAGAGCAAATCAAACGAATCTTGCTTTTTCAGTTTTAAATCAGCAATACGCTCTTCCAGAGAGCCTTCAATCAACAGATTGTAGACTTTTACATCCTTGGTCTGCCCCATACGATGCGCTCGATCTGTCGCTTGATTTTCAACAGCAGGATTCCACCAAGGCTCCAGATGATACACCACAGATGCTTTGGTTAAATTCAAACCAACACCACCTGTTTTCAGAGTCATCAACATCACCGCAGGCTCTGGACGGCTTTGAAATTCACCAATCAATCGCAAACGTTCTTTGGCAGAAACCTTGCCTTGTAAGGTGAATGTTGGCACTTGCGCTTTTTTGAGTTCTCCCTCGATACGATTCAAGGTTGAAAGAAATTGTGTAAACACAATCACGCTCTCATTGTTTTCCAAATGTTCTTGCAGTGAATTTAAAAAATGTTCGATCTTTACAGGTTTTTCTGGATACAGCACGCCTGGCACCGCCGCTGGATCAGAACAAATTTGTCGCAGACGCATCAGTGCTGCAAACATAGCAATCTGGGCTTTGCGTTCGCCTTGCTCTAAGATTAAATCTTCGACTTGGCGAGAAAATGCCATCGCCATTTTCTTGTATATGTCTTTTTGCTTTTCGCTGAATGGTAATAAAACCTTGTGCACCGTTTTTTCCGGTAATGACAATTTCACTTGTGATTTTGTTCTGCGCAATAATAATGGTTTTGAAATCAAACGCAGTTCGCGCAACGATTCAATACTGACATCCCTGTTGTAATACATATTACGGAAAGCTTTGACCTCTCCCAACGAACCCGGAACCACCAAATCACACAATGAGAAAAATTCTAAATAATTATTTTCCATTGGCGTACCAGTTAAACAAATTTTGAACTGCGCCTTCAACTTGCGTGCCGTCACGGATCGCAACGAAGTGATATTTTTAAGATTTTGTGCCTCATCAAAGGCCAATACATTCCAATTGTGAGCTTCAAAGAAATCTGGATTTTCAGTCAACAAACCATATGTTGCTATTAACACCAGATCTTCGGTCTCGGCCATTTCAGTTTTAATTTTTTCCAAATCTTGCGATTGAAATACCCTGACCGGCAAATCAGGAGCAAATTTTTTCTTTTCATCCAACCAATTGTAAACCAATGAGGTCGGTACAATAATCAAACATTTGCCTAATTTATTTTGCATTTGAAGGCTAGCCAAGAATGCCAATACTTGAAAGGTTTTTCCCAAGCCCATTTCATCGGCTAAAATGGCACCCAATTTTAATTCATAAAGATCATGCAACCACTGCGCACCCTCGCGTTGGTGATGCAATAACACCTCATTCATTACTTCTGGTAATTGAATTTTTTCTACTCCCAAACCCTTTTCAAAATAATCAAAAACTCTTTTCCACTGACCAGAAACTTCGATATGCAGCCCCTGAGCCTTAAGCATCAAGAGCTCCAAAGCTTGAGATTTTTGTAATCGAAAAACTTTCTCACTAAAGGCATCTCGTTGCAGACCCAGTTTCTGTCCTTTGATTTTGCTCCAAAATTTTTGCAGTGATTTGAGAGTTGGCACCTGTTTTTTATCGATACGATACATCTGTCCGCGGTACTCGACAAAACCCACCTGGCCTGGAATGAAATTCAGATGAACCTCTTCGGTTACAACTCGTGTTCCGTTAAAAAATATTTGTGGATGCAAATCAAACCAGTTGGCATTTTCTTTGTTTTCACTGTCAGTAACAGAAAAAACAAATTCAAACGGACTGTCTTCAGCAATAAATGGTTTGCCATTAAATTCTATATCAAAACCAGAATCCGCCATTTCAAATAACAAAGGCACCATACACCTGTGTGGCAAACCCAAATCCAACCACATAACATCATCATTAGACCAAGCGTCTTCTGCCACAACATGGGATTCCGTCCAAAGACGAATATCACGCAGAAATTTTTCACCCATTGGCGATTGCACTCGAGTTAAAATTTTACCTTGATTGGATTCGATCAAATACAACAGTAAAAATCGCAGTACTGGCAAAACCTGTTGATGAATATTTTTAACTTCGACTACTTTTTGATCTCGAAAAAGCAAAGACTGATCTTGCCTTAGAGCTAAAAAAAACTTTTCAGTAAAATCATAAAGCAAACCTTTGACCGGACCAGAAAACATTTGCTCAAAAGGAGCTCCTGGTTTTCCCAATAGACCCGGAATGGATTCTTTCAAATACTGAATGAATTTTTCAAACTGACGATCAGCCTCTGGCAAGGTTTGATCTTCGATAAACTCGATCACCTGACCAGAGCTCAATGGTTTTTGCAAAATCCAATTGGTCAGCTCAAGCAAACAAAACAAAGCCAAACCCTGGTGACGCAAAAAAAGCATATCAGCAGCCCGATGCTGATCATTCTTGGATGCAAAAACTTTTCTGTCTAGACCAAAATACAAATCCAAACCACCAAAAAATGGCGCCAGAATTTTTTCAATATAACGAGGCATATTCGCATGTCGAGCTTTGAGATGTTCTAATATAAATGAAACTGAAATCTGTAATGCACCATCGTACTCTCGAGTGCATAACTTTGGTTTAAACTGTTCGCCTTGAATCAAAACATGATTGATAAAAAACACATTGTCTTTAGCAATCCAAGCTTCAATTCGTTCATGAGTTTTTAAAATTTCTCGAGAGCTTGATTGCAATCCAAACAGACGTGGTTGCCAATCGTAATCTGCATCCAAATCAGCCACAGCCGTGAGCTCTTCAACTCGCGGGCTCATATTGTGGTCTTGAAAATGCCCTGGCAATGCATGCTCATAGAAAAAAGGTACACTGTGCAAATGCAATGAACCTGGCGCTGGATGTTTGGCTTCACCCTCCCACAATAAAATGCGCGCAGTATTTTGCTGAATACCATCTGCCATGATCGTCGCAGCCAAGGGGCGTGAAGATAAAAACTCAAGGTCATTCAATTTATAGGCGTTTCGATTTGTTGGACTTATTGTTGATATCTGCACAACATCTTCAACAGTATTTTCTTGATCAATTCTTAAATCAATTGATGGAGCCTTGCTCTGTTGTGGATCTACCCACAATACTTGTAAATCACCAATCTGGCGTTGTCTTTGTAAAGACCAAGCGATGATTTCCAAAATCACAATCCAAGTTTTTTTAAAATCCAAATTTCTTTTTTGTGTTTCAGTTAATTTTAATGGCTTTAGCAAATCGACTGATTTTTTATCTAAAACCTGTTCCCACAAACAACTGCGATCCTGCAAATAATATTTCGGATTTACAAACATTGGCAAACCGGGACGACGAAACAAGCCAATCAAGGATAAACACTGACCATCATCAAAATGAAATTCTAATGATTCAGCCAAAGTTTTCAATTGCGGCGACAATCTTTGAGAAAGAAAATCATGCCCAGTAAATAGGCTTGAAAACAAATCCATTGAAGCCTGAAACTGACGGTATTTCATTGTCTGAATTTCTTCGACATCTGGAGTGATGCTGTAAACCTCGTTCTGGCCAGGAATTTCAATTGCCTGAGCATCGGGCGAAAACTGTGAATTCAAAAGAGAGAACCGTGGAGCGAACACCACGCGCTGCAATCCTGCTAAAGAAACAGTCAGCGGATTTTGCGACGCCAGCCAATGAGTTTTTATTGTGGGCTTTAATTTCATGTTTTCACCATCGCGTAAGATAGCGCAATGGCGGGATTTAAGCTATTAAAACCTTGCTGAAGGCTATTTTATCTCGCGCGGCTCTTGAATTGATAATAAAAATGGAAAAAAATCATCTGGGCGAAAGTTTCTAAGATCAAAAAGGCAACAGCGCTGACAAACCACTGAACGACTCGCCCATGACTTAACAACAAAGAACCCGATTCCATGGCCATCTCGCCGCCACCCTGAAATGAATTTTGCAATGAAAACTGCAGAGTAGACAAAATCCATGGCAAATACGAATACCAGGCAAAAGAAAAGATCAAAAATAACAAAACAAAACAGAGCGAAACAATAGATCGCCATTTCACAGTTTGATTTATAATATTTTTTTCGATAGCCGCGTGCGTGCTCACCGCTTCATCATTTGCACCGCTGACAACACATTTTTTCCAATTACAGGTTTTGCAAAAGCCATTGACACTATAAACAGCAAACAGACCAACAAACATAGCAAATGAAAACACCACGGAGCTAAGACCTGCTCGCACCGACAAAACTGCTAACAACAACAAGAAAACAGATATCACCGTTGAGACTATCAACGAACGACAAGCAACAAATCTTGCAATCAACGCAACTGGCACACTGACGCCTAAGCCAAACAACAAACCTACCAACCCGCGATCACCCAACCAAAAAATCCAATCATATTCTTGCCCATCAACTGACTGAATAAATTTCGACATCGGCAAACTTATTAAATCTCCGATGGTAAAATACAAAACCACCAGCAACAACAACCACGCTGCAAAACTGTAACTTCGCAAAGACGCAAAGGCCATCATCCAACGTGTTTTCTCGCCACCAGTTTCCATAATTGATAATTGACGATCATGCATAGAGGGACCGAGACAACGAACACTGCGCCATTCAAGCTGTGCCATTTTTTTTAAAATTTCAAAAAAAGCTTTCATCGCAAACCTCCATACAAATCATAACGTACTGTTTTGCCAACAAACGAATGCGTGACCTTATCTAACAAAGGCTCAGCTCTCATCGGACGTTTAACCACTATTCTATCCACAGGCAATTGCATTGCTAATTTTAATAATTCTAGCGAGTCCGCATCTGCCCCAACCCAGCCTCTGAAAATCTGCATCTCTTTGCGTGGCAAAGCTGTTTTGTTTTTTTCAGGAAACATCGGATCTAAATACAATACCGTCGAAGCCCAATCTACAGAACCCCACAAATCCAAATTATTCTCTTTAACATTATTTAAGTCATTCACCTTATCATTGATTGAATTGGATAAATATTGACCTAAAAAATCAGTCAACGTCTGCGGTTTTTCAACCTGCTTTTGCAATAACTGTAAACTGTTAGCATAAGCTGAAAATAAAAAATGTTTTTTTGTACTGTTTATTGTTCGCGCTCTTCGTTGCGCATCAGATACCAAAAGATAAACCAAAGGTGAGCGCTCAAAACCTACAACTTGTGCGCCTAGCTCTGTTAAGAACCAAGCATCTTGCGCTAAACCCAGGGTTAAATCAATAACGTGACGATAGCCCTTGGACATACCAATAGCTTTAGCAATCAATTCATTTTTCCCACGATGTGAAAAACGACTGTAATTTTGTTTGTCGTTAATAAAATCCAAATGCAAAGTTAAAGGCTTGGCCCCACTGTTCTCATCTACAAAAGACAAACCAGAATCATTCCACAAAAGATAAGAAACTGAGGCCTCAGGCTTAACATCGACAATTTCAACTGTTAAAGATTCGCGAACCACGTGCAAGCTTTGTAAGAGCTCTTGTCCAGCCTGACTTTGCTCTAAAGACTCAGAAGATTGACGCCAAAGTCGCATCGATGAGTTCAAAATAAAAGACTCCAAAATGATTGCAAAACCCACAAAGAAAATAAAAATGTCAGACTGTAAATCGAGACACGTTTAAAAACATGCAAGCCTGAACCAACCGGGCTGTTGATACGACGTAAAATTCGTAACATGGAAAGACTAACAAACAATGTCGACAACAACATAATAGAAAACCAAAAAAACGAACTAAAAAACCAATGATAAAGCAACCAACCTGTCATCAAAAACAACCATGATTTTTCTAAGAGTGCTTTGCTTTTTTCAAAACCAAGCCAGGTCACGGTATTGTTCAGATTGTGATTGTGCAAATGAGCCTGACCCAAAACCAGAATTTGTGTCCAGTTTTTCATAAACAAAAAATACAGAGCAGCCCCACCACAAAGAAAACCAATATAAAAAACTTGTTCAGTCAGCGCCCCACCAGCAGACAACTGCAAACCTACAGTCAAAAATGGTCCCAAAATAAAAAATACCAACCACTCGGTCAGATGACGAAATTTAATCCCAACAGAATCGCCAAAATGAATCCACGCAGAGAAAACAGCAACAACAGCAATCAGCCACAGAATATTTGGATCTTGCAACACGGCTGGCAAACCACAAATCACAGCCAAAAACACAAACACCAAGGACGCCTTAGTCAACTGGTGAGCGGCAAACCAACCTTGCTGAATCACCTGACTGCCGGCCTGTGGAAATAAACGATCCAAACCATTCAGATGATCACGAACCTCATTACGAAGCCCGGCGGTGATCAACATAAACAAAGCGCCCAGTGCACTTGAAAAATAAGCCGCCGACAAATCATGACCGTTTTGTAAATTCAAACTGGCAATTAAACAAGTCGGTACAAACCACAAACCCCAATGACGAATTTTAAGCGCACGCAAACCAGCTCGGATTCGTTGAAACGTCCCGCTGGCATAAATTTTCTGGCATGGAACAATTTGAAAGGTCACTTGCTCTTGCTCAGTATTTACATTCAAAGATTGTAAAGGCAAAGCACGATGAGTATTTGAAAACGTACCGTTAAGGTACGAACTGAATTTAACATCTTTTTTATTTAAAGTTAAAAGTTCAGTCATCAAGGACGACGTCGCCAGTAAAGAATTTCGGTCAACGGCTGTAACTTATCTAATAATGGCCACTGAGATTCTACTAAATATTTTTTAAGATTTTTCAAATGATGATCATACAACTGAATCAAAAAAACATTTTGTTCATCAAAAGATTTTACGAACTGATCAAACTGATCTTTGCCACCGATGATTTGAATAAACTGATCTAAATTTTCAACCTTGCGCAGTTCGCTTTTTTTATCTGCAGACAAATTATTGGTAGCAAAAGCCGCAAAAGAATTCAAATAACCAGATTTCAAATCTCCCAAAATAGCTTTGCCCTCGTAATTGCGGATATCATAATCCAACAAATCATCTGAGCGCTGAAACAATTGCCCCAGCAATGTGCCCATCTCTTCCAATGTGGTATGCAATTCGGGTTCGTATTTTTCCAATGCAATAAACGGCGCTCGCAAACACCATTTAAACAATGAAGCTGTTTTTAAATTGTGAACACGATCCAATTGACTGAGCTCGACACTAAAATCACCAACTATGGAATCCTGCAACCACTCACCCTCTAACAAATCTGAAATCATCTGAGCCGTGTATTGCACCAAACGGATGTTGCCAAAGCTTGCCAAATTCACCATCACACGCGCCAACAGATAATCCCCGGCTAACACTGAATACTCGGGAGTGAATTTGAGCCAGGCCGTGGTTTTGCCACGACGAAGATGCGAACGATCAATCAAGTCATCATGTAAAAGCGAGGCATTGTGAATGAACTCGATGGTTTGACTTAAAAGCAGTTCAGTTTTTTCAGGCACTGACAAATTCTCGCTCATCAGACGGATCATTTTGGCGCGAAAACCTTTGCCGCCAGAAAATAAATCATCATACAAAGCATTGAGCTTTGGTAGGTAGGCTGGAAAATCTTGTGGGCTATAAATTTTTGTACTCAAAAAAACTACTTTCGCGTTACCGCATCGCATTGGCAATCAACACTCTGAAAATAAAATATCAAAAATAAGATGCTAGAATTCAAGGAAGTCGCTAAAAATGTCAAGCTTGAGGTGAGTATGACAACTAAGCAATTCAGCAAAAACCTAACCATCCGCTTTCGCGAGGGCGATCCCGCGCGGATTGCTTATTTTGCAAACACATTATCTTGGGCTCACGATTGTTTTGAAGACTTCATCCAAGATGCTGGTTTTGGTTATGCCGAGTGGTTTCGCACTCAACAGTTCATGGTTCCCATTCGTCATGTTGAATGCAATTACCTAAAACCATTTTTCCCAGGCGAGACCTATCAAATCCAAGCTGAGGTCGTGAATTTAGGTAATTCATCTTTTCAAATGAAATACACCTTCACGCAAAATAAACACAAAAATGCCGAAGTCTTAATGGTTCATACTTTCTTGGATGCGGCCACAGGCCATAAAATTTCGTTACCAGATCACGTACGCGAACGTTTAACACCTTACCTTGCAACACATGCACCTCACGACCCTCACAAAAAGGATCAGTAACAATGTCAAAAAATGAAAATCAGTGGTGGGAAAAAGGTGTACGTTTTCAGTGTCAAGGCTCTGGCCAATGTTGCGCTTCTCATGGTGAATACGGTTTTGTGTATGTCACCAAAGAAGATCGCCAGAACATGGCCAAAGTTTTAGGAATTGATGCCACCGCATTCACCAAAAAATATTGCAATAAAACCAATGGCTTTTTTCATTTGAAAGAAAACATTGTCACGACTGATTGTGTTTTCCTACAAGGCAAAAAATGTACAGTCTATAGCGCGCGCCCCACTCAATGTCGGACTTGGCCATTTTGGCCAGAGGCTATGAACGCAAAAACATGGACTAAAGAAATTTTAACGTTCTGTCCAGGCGTTAACAAAGGCCCAGTTGTTCCTGCAGAAGAAATTAAAAAACAACTGCAAGAACAAAAAGATTGGGAAGCAGTTTTAGACAAAGAAGCTCGCGAACATCTGCACAGTCAGAAATAGAAGGTTAAAATCTCGATCACTTCTGCTTTTGTCCACCACTGTCAAGATGTCGGAAATGGCAATTTCAAGCTTCCCCGCCACTTGCCCGCCATACGAAATAGTGGCGGAAAAGTTCTAACTAGAAACCGGGCTTTAGAAGAGTTAGCAATTCAGCAGAATTTGATTCTGCGATTTGATGGCTAGCCTCCTCAATCACTTTATAAAAGTGACAATTTACGTCGCAAAAAAACAAGTTCGACAGAAATCAAACGGGACTCGGTGAGGAATTCTCAAATACTAAATAGCTTAAAACATAACTGACGCTATCTAAACTCATTTACACTTATCCTCTGGCAATACAAAGGGACACATAAGCACTCCTGATTCAGGCACGCCAATAGCATATGTAATGATACGCGATTGGCGTGTTGAGAATAATTCGTAGTTTAGATAATTATTATTTAGTAAATCATATATTTTTAAGGACGCTTCATGAAAAATACTAGTAAGCTATTATCCGAGGCTAATATCTCTAATTTAGTTAATACTATTTTTGAAACAACCCCTGCAGTTGGAATCTCGATTGTAGCTGGATCTGTTAGTGATATTTATTATGAACAATCATTTGGGGTAATCCATAGCTCTTCTGATATTAAAATATCTTCTCGTACGTTGTTTGATATCCAATCAATAACCAAAGTAGTTGCTACAACTGCTCTTTTAGAAAAATTCATTCTAAATCAAATGATTTCATTAAATGACCCTGTAATACAATATCTGCCAGAACTGACAGGATACAATAAGACTGACATTAAGATAATAGATTTAGTTTTACATCAAAGCGGAATATCAGATGAGGATTTCGTCAGAGATTTTTCATCTGCCTCAGAATTGTGGAATGAAATGTTTAACACGGAGTTGAGATTCACCCCTGGATCTTCACTCGAATATACTGATGTAGGATATCGACTGCTTGGGCTTTGCTTGGAACGAGTTGGTGGTAATAATTTAGATCAGCTATGTAAAAAAAATGTATGGTCGACGCTTGGTATGGAACAAACCACTTATAATTTCTCATCCAATTCTAGTATAATACCAAAGACAATGATTGCGGGCCATGGAGACACTTGGGGTCTTGTCGATGACGCTCAGGATAGGTTACTGGCACAACCTCTAGGTTGCGATGGCGTCTTTTCATCTTCAAAAGATTTAGTAATCTTCTGCAGAAACATGCTGACCAAATTATCTGATTCAGATTATTTTAATAAATTAATGGCGGTGTCTGCTGGGCAAACAAACGGCACATGGTCATTCTATGAATCTTTAGGTATTGGTAAAAAGATTTTTGGGTGGGAACAACACCATGAAAACCAAAGCTACTTAGGAAAAAAACATACTCCTTATTCGCTTGAAAAAGCGGGAGGAGCTGGCGCTTTCATTTGTATCAGGCCAGAAAAAAATGATTTTTTAATTTATTTAACAAATCATGGAAAACCCGAGCCATTCTCAATGGAATCTTGGAACAATCTTGTTTCTAACCTCAAGGTCAGGGAAATTGCAGAAGGAATTTTAAACTTATGATTTTATATTTGCCAAAATGGCTTTGGGCCAGCTTTGTCTCGCTGTTAGTTTTTTACTCCCTCAATTTAACTTTTAAAACTGATTTTTTATATATTGCACAAGCAATTATGACAATTGCTTCAATATATTTATTTGGTCGCCGCCGATTATCAATCTTAGTAACATCACACTTTGAAGAAAAACAAATCAGAGAGCGCTGCGAAAAACTAAGTATTAAGTTAATACCAAAAGCTATGGCTGAACTGGTACCTATTGAAAATAGAATCATTACTAAAGAAAAGCCTTCTTAATTGAATTAAGGTGCCACAATCTGACTCTTCCCTCAATTCAAAATGAGATCAAAATCATTGTTTTTTACTATATAGTGTGGGACACTACGTAAAGAATGGCACAGTTTGAATTTGTCGCATGGCTAGTAAAATGGATTCTGGAACAAGAAAGCTTTGATTTCGATTGGGATCATGGCAACTCCACAAAGAGCTTACAAAAGCACAAGATTAGCTCGGAAAGCGCCGAGCAGGCTTTTATGAACGGAGATTTGCTGGTTCCATTAGGTATTCAAGTTGCGCCCGTTACCAATGAACCCCGCTTTGGAGCACTAGGAACAGATTTCTCAGGCAGAAAAATATCCCTCTGCTTTACGATCCGCGAAGGCCGCATTCGTATCATTTCAGCACGGCCGATGAGTAAAATTGAAAGGAAAAATTATGAGTCGATTCGTTAAAAATGAAAAGGGTTATGAAAAGTCATTTGAGGCCGACTGGAAAGCAGTAAAAAAAGGACTTAAAAAAGTAAGAGCCGAAGTCGGACAACCGAAAAAGGTGCCCACATCTATTGCGCTGGATCCACGTTTTGTTTTGGAATTAAAAAAAGAAGCACAGTCTCGTGGCATTCCCTATCAAATCCTTATGCGGATGTTTATTGTAGAAGGCTTTCAACGCCTAAAAAAGAAAACAGCTTAAGCTCGCGAACATCTGCACAGTCAGAAATAGATCTGTGCAGAGTCACATATAAAAGTTATTTTTTATGACACTACTAATGACACTCGGGATTGGTCAGTAGTGATTCACCAAAAGCCAATCTATTTTCATCCGGTAAAACTTGGTCGATGATTTTCAAACCTTGAGCTTCATGACCTTCACTATCTTTACCAAGAGCAATGACCTCATTTCGTTGAGAACCCGAACCGTCGTTCACATAAGTTGGAATAAATTTTACTCCATTGATAAACGTTTCGCCATTGGCATTTTTTGTAAAACCCAAAGTCAAAAATATAGAAGTACGCAAAGGAATTTTTGGATTATTAGTCGTAAAATTTCCTGTTGAGTAAATAATAAAAGATTCTCGTCCGTCTTTTGTTTTGTAATACTCCATTGGCTGCACCACGTGTGGATGCGTACCAATGACAGCTGTTGCTCCTGCATCCAAAAATGCACGCGCAAATCTTCTTTGAAATGAATTTTCCTGTAAACGTTCTTCAATCCCCCAATGAGGAGTCACAATCACGACGTCTGATGTTTTACGTAAACGCTGAATGGACTGTGCCACTTGATACCAATCACGCTCACAATGCAAAATCTGCTCGGCTTTATCTGGTACATTTAAAATTGCTGTGCATGCAATCCAAGAAATTCGAATTCCCTTAGAAACCAAAGTCACGGACCAATCACGCTTTTCGCCGACGCGACGAGTACCTGAAAATGGCAGACCATTTTTTTCTAATTCATCAATGGATGAGTCTATACCCTTTTGTCCGCGATCTAAAGCATGATTATTTGCAGTTGAAACGACATCAAAACCTGAAGCTTGTAAATCAGGAATGATTCCAGCATAGACATTAAAATTTGGAAAACCTGTGTGTACCCGATTATCAAAAACATTTCCAGGATCTTGAATAACCTTACCACCCGGTAGCATTCCGGGAGCTGTTGGCGTTTCAAGATTTCCATACATTTGATCTACTTGCTTCATGTATGGAATCCATCGTTTCCATAAAGCTGTGAAACCACCACCCATGGAAGCTTTCTTTTGTATCGGTCCATGCATTAAAAAATCACCAACCGCACCAATTTGCACCTGGGTACCAGGTTCACATGCATGTTGAAAACGGATAGGCTCAGGATTTGCTGCCCAGGCGGCACTGCCAACCAGATGCGCTAACAATAATAATAAAATAACTGTAGATACAGAAAAATGATTACGCCCCAACACAATACCCACCCAATACTCCCCGGTCCCCAAATTCAAATAAAAAAACAAATCAACTTTCAACCCGAAAATTGATTTAGCAGATCTAACCAAGGAAACAGGCTCGCGCCATTACAAATGCTGTAGAGTGAAAACTCTCAAAGGCTGTCTAAAAGTTTGACAGCCTGTAAATCACTTGCACAGCTGTCTAACAAATTATGGTGTCGACATTTAAGCACACCATAACTACTTGTTATTTATAGGGGATTCTTGCTTAAACCATGGAACAATCATTGAATATTCAGTGTATATCCAGATAATACGTAGCCCTCACAGAAAAGAGTAAGCAAATGAACTCGATCATTAATCACAAGCTTAAGGCTCAAAACTTGTTTCACAACAAGCTTCAAAATAAAATCCAATTTATTTTATTGTTATGCCTATCCTATGCAACTTCAGCATTCGCGACTATTAATATCACCAACATAAACCTTCGCGGCCAAGCCCACGCACCGCTTTGTTTTGCTTTTGCTGAAGAACAATTAATTAAAGACAAGTTTTGTACCCAGTCCTGTGAAAACAACTCGGCTCAGTGGTTGATTTCAGTATTTGATATCGCAAAAAAACATCAAGAAATCAGAATTAAAAACAATCCTAACCTTAGACAAGAAAATTTAGCCTTGGATCTATTAACAATTGGCAGTGGGCAGATCTTGCCTTATTCAAGCTTAAGCGCACGGGCTTCGCATTGCACTTTGGAAAAAGAACTCTTTTTTATGAATCGATCTACGTTCATAAATAAAAAAAATCAGAAATTTGCGGAATTCTATATGGATGCATATGCAAAATATAAAAGAAATGAAGATCCTTTTCCTGAAACACAAACCTTGTCATATGTATCGGCAATTTTGTCAGATATAGCTAAAAAGTCTGTCGATAAATATGATTTTTTACAGAATATCATTTCATACACTCGCTGTGAGGATGTCATTCAAGTTCCAGAGCTTCAAATTCAAAAAGCATTTCCGCAGACTGATGCTGAAATTACAACATTGATCAGAGGTCTATTAATACAAAAAAAATCTGTTCATGCCATCGTTTGCGGCGAAGTTCTTGAAAAAGAAAAAATAGGCTCTGAAGAATGCCTCCCTCATACCGTAATTTTAAAAAACATAAACAAATGTACTAACAACAAATGCTCATATGAAATTCAAGTTGTTGACTCAAACTTTTCATCTCCTCGAACCCAGCAATCGGACGGTTCAGTTTGGATCCCAGAAAACATTATTATTGCCGCCATTTCAAAACACAATTTAGAAATTTATAAGTTAGAAGCAGATGATCGAAAAGAAATAGAAAAACTGAGACAATCTGATATTACTGAGAATACCAATCGAAAAATTAACGAGTTCATTAAATTTGCAAATAATGCACCCATTGAACAGGTCATAACACAAGTAGATAGGTTTATCAGTATTGTTGCATCTCCGTTGAAAGAAGATCCAGACTATTCAATGGTATTAAAAACAGCACTTAACGAAGCAAAATCTGTAGAAATAAAACAAATCTCAGATTTACAAAAACTTTACCCAATTGTTGAAAAGATTCAATTTTATATTACTAATAAAAACACACAGGAAAACTTGAAACGAAATCACGACAGATTTAATACTATTTTCTGGCTTGATTAAATTATAATTAGATACTTTGAGCTATGCCCTCATTTAAAGCGAGGCCAATCTATAGCTGAATGATCCAACGAATACACATCCTAAGATTATATAATTTTGATATATCTTCTTTTGGAAAGTAATAAAAGCTAAATAGTAAAATGAAAATCAGAATAAAAATAAATTATTTTTATTCCGTAATTATAGATTTCAGTTTTTCAAAAGCAATCTTACCAAGATCAGTCCTTGGTATTTGATCCAACAACACAACTTTTCGAATTCGTTCATAGGCAACGGCTTGCTGATTGTATTTTGATAAAATTTTCTCTGCAATTTCATCTGACAACATTGCAGACGGTGCCACTGCACAAAGGTAAAAACCTTGGCGTTCATCTGGCAAAGCAACAACTGTCATTGACTGCAATTCGGCAGAAAAGTTCTGCGTATCCATTTTCATATTTTGTTTTGCTTCTTGCAAAACGACTTCTGCAGTTGTTTGCCATTTGTTTCGAATGACACTCAAAGAGACTCCCTCGCCCAATATCTTTACAAAATCAGAATCTCTGCCTAAAGGCTTTAAAAAAATATCTTTGCTGACAGCATTGCTTAAAGAATTCGTTCCCAATAAACGGTCACCCACAATTTCGTTTGAATTTTGAATCAAACTCTCTCCAGATGCATTGACAATTTCCACCAAGTCTTCTGTTTGAAACCAATCCGGGTCTAAACCATTAGAACTAGCCAGATCCGACAATGACAAGTAAACAGCTTTGCCATCTTGCCACTGAGCATAGCCGGTCAAAAGAGACGGTGATTGAATGCTTAACTTATTATTCAATCCCATTTTTACTTGAACATGCGGCAGCACTTGCAGATTGGGTAACGACACTACTAAATTAGATTTAGTATCACTTAGATTATCGCTGATCTGATCCAATGACGACAAAGACGCCGTCGCCACTTGCGAACAGCATTCGGTCATGCCAAAGCTTGGCAACAAGGGCCAGCCAAGTTCTCGAGCTTTAAAATAAATTTTTTCATCCAACGCTGCTCCACCGACGATAATGGCGCGCAAAGATTTCGGGGCCGTTTTCTGTAACTGAATCAGATCATAAATTTGCGTCGGCACAAGTGCTGATAAAATATTACCTACTGAAAAATTTGCTTTTTCGTTTATGCTTTCGCACAAGTCATAGAATTTTTCCGCACTCCATTTTCCAGACAAAGAAACCACACGCGCACCTGATAAATATGCACGAATATCGATTCCCAAACCACCTACATGAAAACCTGGCAATGCCTGAATCCAACAATCTGTACTATCGGATTGCAAATGAACATTCACAGCCCGCGCTGAGGCCAACAATGCATCCCGTGACAAAGCAATCATCTTAACATCAGAAAGACTGCGCGCAGAAGAGCCTGAAGACGCCACCCAAAGATGATTGGGCAATGGATGTGTTTTAAGAATTTCAGAAACAAGCTCGATCAACCGTTCGCGATCAACCTGTGGCCATGCTGGATTTAATAAAATCTCTTCTGGCCAACGAAAACTCATATCTTTTTCCAATTCAATCTTTGCAACAAACCATCAAAACCGATGCCGTGACCAATGGTAGAAAAAATAGTTGGCCCACTGTACTTGATCAATTGATGAAACTCGGTTTTTTGATAAAGATCCAAAGTCATCAAACCACAATCTAAAACAGTGTTGGGATGATGTTTTTTTAATTCAGCAGCAATCAAAGCCGCATGCGCAACACCCACCGGATGATCCATCGAGCTAGTGATAACAATCTTGCACGCCAAACGAAAGGCTTCTTTCAAAATATTATCTACATTTTGCCGAGCTGGTTTAATCACGATTACCTTGAAAGGTGCCGACAATTGAAAATTGCGAAAGTTTACTTTTTCATACTCAAAATCCAATGCCAATGGCAACAACTGATGTGCTTGCGTCCAATGTTCCAAATCCCAAGGCATAGGATCTTCGACAAACTCGATACGAGCTCGAGCAACCAATGATAATTGATTCACAAAATCGGTAAACAACTCTAAATTCAAACAACTATTAAAATCCAAACGCAATCGAAAGGAGGTCGACAACACCAACTCATGAATCACGCGTACAGCTTCAATGATATCAGTATCAAATTTTAATTTAACAGACTGAAAGCCTTCCATCGCAATTTGTCTCATATCTCCAGTCGACAAATCCGCAGGGTTGACAGCTGTAAAATGATTGCTGACGGGATTCAATCCAGCAAAACCATTCACTCGTCTTTGCCTTAAGTCCGCATCATGTTTTGCAAGAGCCACTGCTTGTGAAAATATATTTGATATTTTTCTCTGCTTAAACATTTCAAATTGTTCCAACAAAGGTTTGTCACCAAATTCTGGCCACGGAAACAAATCAGCATAACCAACCAAAGGCGTTGGTGCCTTCGCTTGTTTTTGCAACCACTCTATTCTTAATAGAGCACCTTCGCGCAAAGGATTTGTTGTTTTGGCATTCAAACGAAAATCATCGCGAGAAAAATTTATTGGCACCAAAGTATAAGGGGAGTATTTAACCTGAATCACAACCACAAACCGATCGACAACAACACACCAAAAACCAAATGCAATCCTGCTCCAACACCTAAGATCTGATTGTATTGCGGGCTAGGCTCGTGCTGAACAATAAACCGAGAAATTTTTATCGCCAAAGGGAACGCCAACAACGGCAATAATGCAGCCACATAATAACCTTGAAGCAACCAATAAATATTTAAAACAAATGGCAACCAACACAGCAAAATAATTTCACGTTTAGAGTTTTGAATTCCAAAGCGCACAGCCAGTGTTTTTTTACCAACCAATTTATCCCCATGCACATCACGTAAATTATTGATCGCTATCAAAACTGTACAATGCAAACCCACCTGCAAACCTGCAATCACAGCAGCCAACGGCAAAGTCTGATTATGTAAAAAGAAAACTCCACCCACTGCAATCAAACCAAAAAATAAAATCACAAACAAATCACCCAAACCAAGATATGCCAATGGAAATGGACCCCCTGTATATCCATAGCCCATCAACAATGAAGCTACCCCGATCCAAAAAATCGGCCAACCACCAATTTGCAACAACGGAATTCCGCACAATATTGCTAAAGCAAAAAAGACAAAAGCCATACGCATAACTTGCTTGCCGCTAAATAAGCCAGATTGAGTCACTCGCTGAGGCCCTATACGTTTTTCTGTATCCGCCCCTTTTTTAAAATCTATAGCATCATTAACCAGATTGGTTGCAATTTGAATAAACAACGAAGCTAACAGACTGCAAATCACAATAACTAAATTTTTATCAAAAACAGTCTCTGAATTTGTCAGTAAATCTGTTGGCAAAACGCGCATTCTCCAAGCCAACGCAGAACCAACCAAAATTGGCACAACAGCCGCTGTCAAAGTTTTAGGACGTGCTGCAAGCACCCAAGATCGAATCGCCGAGTTTGTTTGTGATTTCATTTACACACGGTAGCGCACATTCATCTATCTAGCGTCAGTTTTTGCATTGCGAAACGATAAAATGTGTACTGCATTTAGCTACAAACGATTAAGAATAGGACCCTATGGAAACAGCATTTTTTTATTTTATTACATTCTGTTTGGGCGCAAGCCTTGGCGCCTGGTTTATCAACTCGCAACAAACAAAAAAAATGCAGGAAAAGAACGAAGAGTTCACCAAGCTGCAAGTTCAAATTGCCAGCCTGCAATCACAAAATCAAAATTTTGAAACTCTGAACAAACAGATGAACGCACAATTTGAGACCTTGGCTAATAAAATCTTTGACGACAAATCACAAAAATTTTCCGATCAAAATGTAAAGAACTTGCTGACACTTCTAGATCCATTCAAAGAACGCCTCAAAGATTTTGAAAAAAAGGTTGAAGAAACATACTCGACAGAAAGAGCCGAACGCGGAACCCTGCGTGGAGAACTCAACAAATTGGTTGAACTGAATGTGCGCATGTCCAACGAAGCACAAAATCTAACCAAAGCGCTTAAAGGTGACAACAAAACCATGGGCAATTGGGGCGAGCTGATTCTCGAGAGTATTTTAGAAAAATCTGGTTTGCGCGTAAACGAAGAATACACCTTACAGGGTACAGACCTTTCGCTAAAAAACGATTCTGGTAAAGACATCAGACCTGATGTAATTATCCATCTTCCAGATGGCAAACATTTGATTGTCGATTCCAAGGTTTCCCTGAAAGATTATGATGCCTATATTCAATCCGAAGACGATGTTCAGCGCGAACTGTTCGCCAAAAGCCATGTCGAATCGTTCAAACGCCATATCGATGGTTTGTCAGAAAAAAAATATCACTCGGCAGAAAAGCTGCTCACACCTGATTTTGTTATTTTATTTATGCCAATCGAACCGGCTTTTGCCTTGGCCTTTAAATTCCGTCCTGATCTGTTGCAATACGCTTGGGATCGTAACATTGCCCTGGTCTCACCAACAACTTTGTTAACCACCCTGCGCACTGTCTCAATAATCTGGAAACAAGAACGACAAGAGCGTAATGCCCTTGAAATCGCTAAACGCGGCGGCGCTCTTTACGACAAATTTGTTTTATTTGTCGATGATCTAGAAAAATTAGGCGTGCAAATTCAAGGCGTGCAAAAAGCCCACAGCTCAGTGATGAACAAACTGACCGATGGCACAGGCAACTTGTTACGTCAGGTTGAATTGCTCAGAGAACTTGGCGCCAAAGCCGAGAAAAAAATTGCACCGCACTTATTAAAAACCGATTTAAAACACGACGCTCTTAAAGAACCAGAACAAATTTAAATCTAGAAGCTCTGAGATGAGTTCATAATATTAGAACTCATCAAAGAAATCGCTCTACAACGAAATAAGCCCTATTGATCTTATTTCGTTCCAGTTGGTGAGCTAGTACGAATCTCACTTTTCAGATCATACAATTTTACTTTGCGATAAAAATCATAGACTGCACAAGCACGATCTGAATAATCTTTGGTAAGCAGCTCATTGTAATCCATTTTAATTTGTGATTTTTCGGCGTGGCTGTAATAAACAGTCCCTTTGCAGTATTCATTCAATTCCAAATCACCAATTTTAGGCGCATCAGGGATTGCCAATGCTTGCATACACAACAAAGCTAAATTTTCTGCTTGCTCTGAATCGGATTTAGCTGCTTTTTTTAATTTTTCAAAACGATCTTTAAGGCTGGAATTAAACACACCAGCCAACACATTCAAATTATTTTTAGTCAGCTCTTTTGATGAGCGCGCTTGCGCTCTGGCTGGTTCAACCCCAACATAAAATCGGATCAATTCGCTCAGACTGTCGCTGGCAGACAAACGCATCAGCAAAGATAGATTCTGATCCAATTCTCCACGTTTAATTTTATCATCAATATCTTGATTGATGATTTCACTGATCGCTTTTGGCACCGCACTCTTATCACCATTTGGAATCAATTCACGAGAGATATCAGCCACGTTCTGCGAGGCATCTACTGGAATCATCCGCACAATGGTTGCAGGGAGTGTTTGCACAACTGGTATTTCAACTCGCTCAGAAACTTGCAAAGCATTTTGTAATTGTTTTTTTGTTTTCTCAATAAGACTGCGCTGCAATGGTTTGCGCGAAATACTTTGTGGGTCTTGTAATAACCGATCAAAATATGCAATCGCAGATTGTAAAAACTCACGAGCACTGTGACCATTGGCCGTCAGTGCATCAATTTTTGTTAAAACTAAATTTGGATTGCTCTCGTTAACTTGTGACAACTGACTGTCGACGTAGGAATTAGCTTCTGACATTACTCGATCCAAAGTTGGAGCAACATCTACATTCAAATCAGGTGGTGGATTATACATAGTCGACACATATTGCGTACATGAAATTTGACTTGAATCTTTTCTGACTTTATCTACACCCTTAGAGTATAAATAAATGAATGGACCACAATGTTGATCCGAAGCAAAAACAGCAGCAAACGGACTCGGGCTGCAAGATCCTGGCGAACATTTCGGCATCATTTGCTCAGCCATATCATTCAAAGCTTTACGAGTAATATCCAAACGTTTTTCATTGGTCTCGGCATGACTGAGATTGTGTTTAGACTCACTAAAAATCTGATCCAAATCAATTTTTACCAACGACAAATCATTTTGCGATTGTTTCGCTGTTTTTTTATCACTGGCTCGCCCAGCAGTACCCGCCGGCGAACCAGCATCAATTGTTCCAGCCCAATTTTCATATGCTGGCATGCTCTGTCCGACAGCATCGACACCATCAAGCCAAGATGGAGTCTCGATATCTTTGCCACGAACTTTATCATTCACGGTAATAATAGTTTGCACATCACGCGCCTGACAATACGTTGTCGCCATACCTTCAAACGAACAACCCAGGGCTTCTCCCAAGGCGACACTTGAACCTTTTTTCAGTTCACCATTTATTTTTTTATCATGAAAATATGAAATAAAATTATCGACTAAATTTCCAGTGGCTAACATCAAAGAGCCCACCACGCCAGAGGTCAAAGTCGAACCCAAACCCAAAACCTGAGCGCTAACTTGAGCCGCCAACGAAGGTCTGCTTTGCAAACACTGATCACTGCTTTTCAGTTTTGCAAACAATGAGTTTGAATACTTTTGAAAATTACGAATCGTTTCTAATTTCTTTTTTTGTTGTTCGCGATTTGGATCATTTTTTGATTTGATGATTTTTACTTTTGTCGTGACCAACTCAGCTTTCAAAGCATCAACATACTCTTGATCGATTGGATTTTGTTTAGTTTCGGTTGCAATAGCAATTTCTAAATCACCAGCATGCGAAGCCAAATACTCTTGATCATTTTTCATTGTTTTATCATTCAACAGAGCATCAATATTCAAGCTGTCAATGCTGTTCAAAGCGCCGGTTATACCGGCACAACTGGCATCATCACGAATCGTCTGCACAAGATTACGAATACTGACACTGTCATTCAAAGCCCCAGAGCTGATTGAACCCACACTTTGGCATCGACTGCCAAATGCAAATAACAAATCACTGGTTGGATCATAGGATTCTGCCGCTTGGACAAGTTGCAAACCGCATAAAATAAAAATCAAAGAAGAGTATAAAATGTTTTTCATTTTACCTTTCCTTTCGATTTTTTCTTTACAGTTACGGCGGCCGGCAAACGAGTGCTTTGATTGATAACAAACTTTTGCAAAACCAAATTGTTATATTCAAAAGATTTGATGGAACTGATACGCACCAAAACCAAATCATTTTTAGCGTTCCAAATTAATTTTTCACTTACAAAGCTGACAAACTGCAGATCTTTTGCAACCCAATGACGAGCGCACGAAAAAGATCGTGGCGAAACTTTCGCGCAACCCTTGTCCACTATGTTTTGTTGATCAACAGACACATCAAAAGTGGTTTGCACATCAGCTTTCCAAAAACGATCAACTGTTGGTAAATTTGCCAATGCGTCTGGCTGCTTGCGTGTCACCTGAAATTGAAAAACAGGAGCTGAAGATCCCGTCCCATCCTGCAGCTCAAACCAAACTGAATTCATCGATAACAAATCCACCTTACGTTTTAAATAAAACGGATTTTGAATTGAAAAAGTTGGCGAAAGCTTGATCTCGTCCGCTAAAGAAAATTGCGGAACAAAAACTAAACAAGCACAAATAATAATAAATATTTTAGGGCAGATTCTCATGACTTACCTTTCGGCAAATCACATCCATATGTTAACTGGACTTATCTGCGATGATGCTGAGACAAAAAGGAACCTCTAGACTAGACTGAAATAAAGGTCCTTATAAAATTAAAATCACGAATATCTAGAGCTCATCTCAAAAATGCCAAGGAAATTTACCGAAATTCTTTGGACGTTTTTCAACAAAGGCTTCGCGTCCTTCTTTTGCTTCCTCTGTTGCGTATGCCAATCGAGTGGCCTCACCCGCAAACAGTTGCTGCCCAACCAGACCGTCGTCCACCATATTAAAACCATATTTTAACATGCGCATCGCAGTCGGTGATTTTGAATTCATCTCTAAAGCCCATTCAAGAGCTACTTTTTCCAAATCTTTATGTGGAATCACAGCATTGACCATGCCCATATCAAAAGCTTCTTGTGCTGAATAATTACGTCCCAAAAAGAAAATTTCACGCGCACGTTTTTGCCCAACCATTTTTGCCAAATAGGCCGAACCATAACCACTGTCAAAACTTGCCACATCTGGATCTGTCTGTTTAAAAATGGCATGTTCTGCACTGGCCAACGTCAAATCACAAACGACATGCAACGAATGTCCACCACCCACGGCCCAACCAGGAACCACCGCAACCACAACCTTTGGCATAAATCGAATCAAACGCTGAACTTCTAAAATATGAAGACGACCAAGTTTAGCAACATCATTTGCCGTAATCGGCGCGCCAGAATTATTGATGTACTGATAACCATCTTTGCCACGAATTCTTTGGTCACCACCAGAACAAAATGCCCAACCACCATCTTTCGGCGAAGGACCATTACCAGTGATCAAAACCACACCCACATCAGCACTCTGCCTGGCGTGATCTAATGCTAAATACAACTCGTCTACTGTTTGTGGACGAAAAGCATTACGCACCTCTGGGCGGTTAAAGGCAATACGAACTGTGCCCTGATTTTTTGCTCGATGATAGGTGATATCTTCAAATGAAAAACCTGGAACTTCGACCCACCATTCAGGATTAAAAATATCAGACACTGGTTTTATAGGATTCATACACTCACCCTTTATGACAAATTATTTAAAACGTTACGCTGCAGTTTTTATTAAAGTTTTTTAAAGTTTAAAAGTTTTATTAAAACTGCAGTCGATGAATGAATCCTTCTTACCTAGCGAAAAAGCCATGAGCAATCAAAAACTCACCGCGGCCGTAAAGGACAAAAACCTGGCCGAGGTCCTATTTCAGGAAATTGGCGACAAACCCCAGGGCGTTTTTCATAGACAGTACACAACCTGGTCTTTAAATCTAAAAAATAACAATCATCGTTCGCTCGTTGCGAAAGCATAAAATTACCTGAAGCCTCACGATAAGAACTGAGCACACCTTGTTTAATTAATCTTTTAGCCAGACGTTTTGGACTTTGCTCAAGCTCATCTATATCTGTCAAACCCAGACGAACCAAATCTTCACCCTTGATTTCAACAGGCATCGTGCAACAACTCCCGTAACAACCATCACACATGCCTTTTCGATATTTCACCCAGGTCCAAGGTTTGTCTTTATCTGTTTTCATACAAATGTGTTTTGAACTTTCACAACAAAAAGTCAAGCCTTTGGTCAAGCTTACAAGATTCTATCAATTTCCCCAGTCCACCCCTAAAACAGATTCATCAAATCGGCTAGACCAATGGGCCAATCTAGACCGAAGAAATATTTTCGATGGTGACCTTTGGCCTGTTAGCAAGATAACATCTTGAGTTATCAGCCCGACTGTTTGAAAGACCAGTCGGGTCCAAAAATCAACCATGGACGGTCGACAAATGCACACTCAAAACATCAATGAGCAAAACATCATGAATCCTGAAACTCAACACGAAAAATTGTTGGAAGACATCAGCGACCAATTGGCAGAATTGAGTTTAAACACCTCTGCTGCAATCAAAAAAAATGATATTTTACCAGAAATCCCTGCGCCACGAAAAACAGAAGGACATTCAGAAAGGGTTGAAAAAATGCAAACACAATTACGCAAATCTCAAGATGAATTAAAGTCTGCTCAACAAGAAATCCACGATAAAATTAAATCATTAGACACCATTGGTTTTGGTAACAGCGATCTGAATCGCGAAATCAAACGCCTCAGCGAACAGCTCGAACAAGAGCGCATGAACAATTCGAAATTATCAACTGACCTGGCTAGATCATTAGAATTAAATTTACGCCTACAATTTGAAAACGAAGAGATTCGCTCTAAAGCCATGCAAAATAGCAACGAAGAGAAAAAACACAACTCGTTTTTGCAAGACAAAATCAAATCCATCAATCACGAATTGGATTTATCACAAGCTTTAGCGAATGAAACACGCTTAGAGCTTGCCAAAGCCAAAGAGAAATTTTTGTCAGAATCAAACAATTGGCAACAAGAGAAGAAAAACCTGATTGTGAAAATTGATGATCTAAGCGCTGCAATCGGTGAAAAACAAGATCAAATCGATACCCTAAAAACTGAGATGTTACAAAAAAGTGATGAGATTCAAAAAATTTCCGAATCTATTGGTGAATACGAAAGCCATACTCAACAACAACACGAGATGATGCGCACATTGACTGATGTTGCTGAGAAAAAAATGATTGAACTAAAGATTGCCCTCGATAGAAAAACTCTAGAGAGCCAAGATTATTACAGCCATTTGCAACAAGCGATGACTCAAATTCATGTTTTGCGACAAGAAAACAGCGCTCTAAAAGATTATATTTCGAAACTGACAAATCTACACCAGCAACGCGCCAACGAAGCCCGCGCATAAAGTTCGGTACCCAAACAAAGTCGCAATTTCTTAATTGAAATTGCGACTGACAAAAAAGCTGCCTGCCAGCAACATCTTACTGATCCTAACGGACTCAAGATGATCTAAATCAAACTAAAATATGATGCACAAACATCTTCAAATAAAAACCCTCACCAAATGACAACAACACCGGATGATCGGCAGAGTGACCTCCGTGCAAAATACAACGTGCCTCGATTTCAGTTCTTTGCGTAGCTTTTCTCAAGGTATCAATCATTTCGGATTCAACAAATAAACCCGAGCAAGAACATGATACAACCAAACCACCATTTTTTGCTAACTTGAAAGCGGAAGTATTTAATTTCAAATAAGCATGACGTCCTGTTGGAACATCCTTTTTAGCTTTAATAAAAGCCGGAGGATCGGCAATCACAATATCAAAATAACGATCTGGCAATGTTCCCAAATCATTGAGCACATCCAATTGTCGAATGTTAACCACTGCTCCTTGGCGTTCGATATTATGTTTTGCAAATACCAAGGCTTTTTCTGAAACATCAACAGCTGTAACCTCAACATCCAATCCCATTTTTTTCAAAGTGCGAGTGATCTCTGTTGACCACTGACCAACATAACAACAAAGATCTAAAACCTTCACTACTCGCTTAACTGGCGCAGCCCCTTCAACATCATCAGCTTTCCAATTCATTTTTTCTAACTGACGACATAACAACTGAATATTGTAGGCCTGATCTAAAAAGAAACCTGTTTTCTGTCCGCCTATCAAATCTGTTTGCATCAATGTTTTTGAATTCAGTTCTATATCAACAGCAGAAAGCTCAACACCATCAATAGCCTTAATCAAAGTAGGCGATTGCATATCAAGACCCTCAAGCTTACGCACAGAAACATCATTACGCATAACAACTGCGGTGTGATCCCAATCAAAAGGGCTTAATCCCGCTCGATAAGCCTCTGCAACCAACTCAGAAAAAAATCTCAACTCATCTTTTAAAATCACAGACATACCAGCGGTCACAATCTGCACGGCTAAGACTTGATAGTCTTTACCCTTTTGTTTCGCCAGATAACGATCCATTACCAAACCAGGCAAAAAATCGCCCTCACCATAACAAAGACGAAAACTGGATTCATAACCCAACTGCTTGCGTTGCCACCAAATTTTTAACAAACGATTGCGAATGGATTCTGGCTGACAAATATCTTTTTCATTTTGTTTAAAACTCAATGCACGAAAGGAAATAAGCGATTGCGGATTGCCATAACCATGAGCTAAAAACTGACCTTTAAAATCCAACAAAGTAATTGGAGCCCCCTGAGGATGCCCCTTAGGACTTTCGTTCAACTCGTTAGAGAACACCCATGGATGACGTCCACGAATACGACGATCAGCTCCATTGCGCAAACGCCAGACTGCGGTAAGGTCACTTGGTTTTGAATTTTTCATATTTTCTCCAACTGTTTTCAAACTTTTTGATTCTGATTAATACAAAACAAATTTGCGAATTTCCGGCCGACCGAATCACCCAGTAATGTGAATCTTTTAAAACTCTTAATTTAAGAAAGCGGCCATATGTATTTTCAAGAAAATGAATAGTTTATTTTTCAGAAAATAAAAGATTCCTTTCGACTTAAAATACTATGAACTCCTTATTAACTATTAGCACAAACCATTCAACCATTCTAAATTTTCAAATCTATCTATCTATCTATCTATCTATCTATCTATCTATCTATCTATCTATCTATCTAACTATCTAACTATCTAACTATCTAACTATCTAACTAAAGTTTTTTCCCAAAGTAGCTATTCAAAGTAACTACCCAAGGATAGAAATCCATACCAAAGAATCTATCAAGCCAAATCAGTTATTTAAAATATTAACTAAAATGCTATTTCGAATGGTTTTTAGAAATTGCAAACAGCAAAAACACAGTTTTCTGTTGCTTAGAAAAATTATCATCACTCACCATAATCACCGTTTGGCGACCATCAGCAAGCAGGGGACCAAGAGTCATTCCCTCAAAATTATCTATTACAACCTTGGTTTTCAACGTTGCAAAATCTAAAAGCAATTCACGTTTTAATGCTTTTAAATCTTTTTCCTTATTTTGCAATGGAATTTGTGGCCACGAAGAAATATCCGTAACCTCTGCCGCGGCAATATCTGTCAAATATATCTCAGCAGTAAATGCCAATCCAGCAGTAGAAATCTGCGCCCCACGCTCAAGAACCAAAAGCTGATGCTCATCAATAAATAAAATTTCGGAAATTCCCTTTTGCAGAACCAATGACTTTTTTACATCCTGTGCACTCTGTACATCTATCGAATCAGGCAACCGACTGGAGTCATGATTGCCAGATTCAAAATCAAATGCGTAAGCCCATTGTCGTCCCGGCTTTAAAACCCAAGCTTCTGGCGAAGTGTACTCGATAAATCGAACGTAACGCTTATCATCTTGCAACAGCGGAGCCTCACCAGCCACCAACCATTGACGTCCATTTGGATTGGCCGACAAACCCTCAAATGCCAAATTATTCTGTACACCTTTTTTTTGCACACCCACTATTTCAGGCAAAAACTGATCTGGAATTTCAAATTTTTTAACAATGGTTCCATCCGTCTTTACATCAATCAATTGTGGCTCGACACGAGGCTTGTGATTCATGTCTCCTTCATTGGTGATCAACATATCACCCCATGGAACCATGCTGATTCCCTCAAAATCTAATACAGCAGAAAAAGACCTGGTCGCAGAGCGAGTGCTTTGATGTGCCAAAGCACTTTTATTCACATTCAAAAAAGTCACCGCCGTTGGCTCAATCGAAATATTATTTTTCTCATTGATTTTGATTTTAAACTGATAAAATCGCGGTTCATTGACATTACCACGATCATCAGAGATCGCATAAAGCACATCGGTCTTTGAATCGTAATAAAGCCCCGACAATCCACCAATCTTAGTTTTCGCAAAATTCATTTTGTAAGGCAATATCGTCTGCGATAGATAACTCAACTCAACCGACTGAGCCAAAGATGAGCAAAACAAAATAAGCAGACATAAAAAACGGAATTTAAATCTCGTAGACAAAACTAACATCCTAAAAACCTATTTCTTTTGCATATTTTTTTCTGCCAAGGTCACCGTATTCTCTAACAATGTGGTGATCGTCATCGGCCCAACACCACCCGGAACTGGAGTATAGGCTTGGACCCAATCTTTCAACTCATCCAAACGAACATCACCAGTAACACCTTGGCCTTGACCGCTGCCGTGCATACCGACATCAACAACCACAGCACCTTTTTTAAAATCAGATTTACCAAGCAAATGTTTTTTACCCGCAGCCACCACAACAATATCTGCAGCCAAAGTATACTGAGACAAATTCATAGAGTGAGAATGACAGACAGTGACTGTCGCATTGGCCATGGTTAACAGGTGCGCCATTGGCTTGCCAACAATCTCGCTGCGCCCAACAACTACGGCATATTTGCCCGCGACTGGAATTTTATAATATTCCAACATAGTCATCACCCCTTGCGGAGTACAAGGAGCAATCCAGGCATCACCTGCCCACAATCTGCCTAATGTTTGATAGGTAAATCCATCCACGTCTTTTTCAGGCGGAAGAATGGCCAGAACAGGCTTGATGCTTAAACCCTTTGGCAAAGGCAATTGAACCAAAATTCCGTCAATATCTGTATCCACTGCCAGTTGCTGAATTTTATCATTAAGCTCTGCTTGAGTGGTCTTTTCTGACATTTCGATCTTGCTCGAGCGAATGCCGACACTGTGACAAGATTTTTCTTTGTTACGTACATAGACTTGGCTGGCTAAATCCTGCCCAACCAAGACCACCGCCAGATGCGGCGTGCGTTTATGCAGGTTTTCAAATTGACGAATTCGCTCTTTCAGCAGAGTTCGTCGGTGCTCAGATACGATTTTGCCATCAATTATCATCATAGTGCCTTCAATGTCCCAAATTTCTCACAGAAATTCAATTCTTTGAGTTAGCTGTCCTTGACCCACCGACCCGCTTTGTTTTATGGTCGCAATTGATTAGCCACAAGGAGGACTCGATGTCTGATAAGGTAAAACTCTCAAAAGATGGTAGCTCCATTGACTTTGTTCAATCAGACAGTCTTCCGACATCGTTAAAAAAATTCCGTCAAAGCCCTGAAATCGAAGGTTTTTACCGTTTCATCTACGAAAATGACCTACAAAAAGAAGCTTATGACATTTTGGATCGCATCATTAATGAGCGAAAAGCGAAAAAAAACGCTGCTAAAATTCCAGTCATCAAAGCTAAAGACAAAAAAACAAAATAATTCCGGAAAATTTGCCTTTTAAAGCACCAGTTCCGATTGGCGCTTTAGGATATGTCTATTCTTGAGTTAAACTCTTGTCCTTGTTTTGCTCCAGCCATCCGCTGGAGGCAATATGTTCAAATCTAATCAAAAATCAAATGCTCTAATTTTAAACAACCAAAAAGGCCAAACTCTGATCGAGTACCTTATAATCGTCGCCCTTGTCGGCGTGGGTTCTGTTGCGCTGATGAGATCCGTTGGCCAAAACGTCAACGCGCAATTTGCGCAAGTCGTTCACGCTTTGGGGGGCGAGGTCGAAGGAAATCGCAAAGCCGCCACAGTCAGCGCCAATGCCTATAAGAAAAAAGATCTCAAAAATTTTGTTAGTGGCTCTATCGGGCACAGCAACAATTCAAAAAACTCTGATGACAACAACGAATAGAATAAAAAAAACAAATGGCCAGGCTGTCATTGAAACCACCCTTGCCATCTTGGTCTTGGTAACATTCATCACAGCTCTATTGTGTTCTCTGTATATGCTCAGTCTTAAAACCTGGCTTGGCTATTCATCACATGAGCTGCTGTTGTGTCGGCAATATCAGCCTGCAAATTATTGCGATCAAAATTTTAAAAATCAACTCAAGCAATTTCAACGATGGGGCAAACTTTCTAAACTTGATATTTACAAAAGATATGATTCTCAAAATATCAAAATGAAATTTGAATTTTCAATATGGAAAATGCAAAAAATAGAATGGCAATTCGAAAAAAAGGTGAAATTTCCTTTAGGTCTGGAAAGAAACAATTCACCATCTTCTCTCTAATAAATAAATTAACTAAAAATAACTTCGATAAAAAATACTGCAAAAACAAAACTCTCAATGAAGACGGCTTTATAACATTTTTCATTCTCGGCATGATTCCAATTTTATTCGCCGCCGGCATTTCACTTTGTTATGCACAGTATTTAACCGGCAATTGGATGCAATCCAAACACACTTGCCGAGTCACATTACTGCAAACACAAAAAGAGGTCGCCCCATTCTTATCTCAATTACTAAGCCTTAATCCTCGGATCAAAACATTACGAATAGCATTACACACAGCAAAACTACAAAGGGCCGCTGCCATTGCCAGTCAAAACCCTGTTGCAGAAATTGCCGCTGAAGCAAAAATCGAAGCGATAACCCTTGAACAATTATCAATTCATCATGAACAACAGCAATTGATACAAATTGCCAATCAAAAGATGTCTTCTGCTGTATACAAAGTCCGACAGTTGCTCTTTAAACAAAATCAAGAAATGCAGCAACGAATACCCAGTGCTTTTAAATTTAAGATTGAAAACATTCAGCCACGAAGCAATGAATTGGCCGTCACACCGGATGCTCCGACGATTCCTCCTGTTTACGAACTTAAATACGATTTTATGAATGAACAGACTCTGTCTGTAAATTGGAATACTTCATTTTTAACAACAGACGCTAGGACTAAAAAATGGTTTCACATCAATTTAAAAAAACACGATGGCTGTGCCGCCAGCTTAGAAGCCGACAATCAAATCGAAACAAACAACCTCCAATTCATTTATCGACTGAACGAGGACAAATTCTAATCGAAGCCATCGCCATACTGTTAGGTCTATTTGTTCTATTTTCGTTTTTTCATTTCACTAATCGACAATACGACAAACACAGAAAACAAAATCAATTTTCAAGCAAGGACCAATATGGAAAATATTTTACTGAGCAAACTTAAAAATAAATTAAAGGATAGAAAAAACCAAACAATGATGTTGGCATTTTTTGCCATGATTATTTTGGTTTTTATTTTCCAACCGCATGAACAAATAAGCAAAACATCAGACACACCATCTGCCGAATCTATTGATACCTACATCCCAGCTGGTTTTGTTTTAGTGCCCATTGAAATTCAAAACACTGAGCAGTTGTCTTCGTTTATTAACGATTATGCGATTGTTGATTTATTTAGCTTTCAAAAAGGACAAATTAAAAACAAAGTTGCGCAGAAATTAAAGCTATTACGAGCCCCGCTCAACCCACAACAGTTCGCTGTGCTTGTTCCGGAG